>Ga0315284_10005339_pt1 | contig 18224 bp, 12 predicted proteins | sample YL17G09_16_MG_FD_203696 | JGI IMG/M metagenome (GOLD analysis project Ga0315284, IMG submission 203696) | Sediment microbial communities from Yellowstone Lake, YNP, Wyoming, USA - YL17G09_16 | ecosystem: Environmental > Aquatic > Freshwater > Lake > Sediment | place: USA: Wyoming | collected...
GCATTATGCCGTTTTCGTCGAAGCCGCCGAGTGAAGCGATGGCGCTATCCCGCTTCTGCCTGACGAATTCGGGGACACCGCCGAACACAAAGGGGGCCGATTGAATATGCGCGTGGCCGATGGCGCTTGAGAACGCCTGGCCCGGAGGTATCTTGCCGAGCGATTGATCCTTCAGGACATCGAGTCTTTCTCGCAGATTTTTATCTTCGACATAGCCGGCGAGCCAGTCGATATACATCACGGCGTCGGCGGCGGGCTGCGGGCCGAAGCTGCTGCCCCAGACCGCGTGTCTGAAAAGGCCGTCGTTGTTTACCTGCGAATCGAGCCAGCCGTGGGCGAGCAGATTAACGGCCGCGGCGAAGCCTCCCTCAAATTGAGGGACATCGGGCAGGCCCTTCAAATCGACGTAATGCTTTACTGCGGAGATGACCGTCTTACCCTTGCCGCCGATAATCATTGCGGAGACTTCAAGGGTCTTGCCGGCTTCGAGCCGGAGCGGCGTATGTGCGCAAAAGGCGTTCTCGAAGCGGCGCTCTCCTACGGCGGGGCCGGTAAGTGACATAAGATGGGCATTGGAGTTGAATACCCTGTCGGGTGAATCAAAGACGGCAGCAACCATATCGGACGGCTCCCAGATCAGGCCGATGTAGCCGCCGTTGTGGGCTATCGCCATAAGCGGAAAGGTTATTTTGACCGCGTCGGGGACGCGGCGGACATGCTCAGAAGTTGTTATGTCGGCGGTGCTGCTGCTCGGCTCATCGCTGAGATATTCGAGGCCCGCGAAGAGGCCCTGGTATTTGGACTGCCCAAACGCGCCGAGGCCCGGGAATAAGGTGAGCCAGGGTATGTGAACGATGTCCCGGTCTTTATCGACTTTCACCAGGGTCTTAATCAGGAGCGTCCCTCCGTTAGAATCCCCTGTGGCTTGTGGGCCGGGCTTTATGCTTCTTTGAAACTGCCAGGCTGCCCCCCTGCCATCGTTGATCAGAGCGGCGATTGTGAGGGAGCCATCCGGATCGTTTTGGAATGTCACCTTTGCGTCCCGGAGATTGAGCCACTGGGGCTGCTCGTCAAGAACGAAGCAGACAAGGCCACCCTGGTGGCCGGCGGCCATTTCCTCACCGTTCACCTTGATAACAAAATTCCCCCATTTGCCTTTGTAGTGCTCAAGCTCGATGGCGCCGGACCCGACGGATGCCGGCGAACCGAAGCTCCTGTCCGGCAGTTCAGGTTTTTGCAGCGTTGGAGGGACTATCTCGCTGAGGGCTTCGACCCTGATAAAGGCGATTGTCACTTCGCCCGCGTCCATACAGGGATCAAGGCGGAAACGCGCGGCGCCCGCGAGCCTGTCGGGTATGACGAGGGAATAATCTCGCCACTCGCCGTCGTTGCGGACGCTGAATCGAACCGAGTTTCCGGCGCTGAACGCCCTGCCGTAGAAAAGCTCGGCGGCAGGGTCGGCGGTCGATTTCATTCGGATTTTGACCCTGGTAATCTCAACGCCGGGCAAATCGACGGGCGGGCCTTCTATCCAGGGATCTTCACCTGTTGATCTGACAAGCAGACCTTCCGGCGTGGAGATTAGCTCTTTGACCTTTGCGTTCGGCGTCCAGCCGAGGGTCCCTTTGGTAAAGTCCCATTCGGCGACGGCTTTGCCGTGCACCGAGATTGGGGCAATCACTATAAGCACAAGGGCAAATAATGCGCGAACCGTGGGCAGAGTCACTTTGGAATCATCATCGAATAGGGAAGTTAGCATAGAGACCTCTGAGAGTTTTTACTATTGATGTTTGGATAAATAATGTGACAAACATATTGTCACTCCTGCGCAGGCAGGAGTCCAGAAAACGCCGAAAGTGGCCTGGATTCCCGCTTTCGCGGGAATGACATTTTTGATTTGCCTATGCGGCAATATTCCATTAAGCATTCAGAACTTAATAAAGTATATATTGCAGACCGGGTGACGTCAAGGGCCGTTTGAGGGCGTCGAATTGAGACACTTATCGGCGAGGGCGAAGATGCAGGCGACTACCATAAGGGCGGCGGTCCCGGCGGCCCCTACAATGATCCCGTCGAGATTGCACTGCACCCAATGCCACGACTGAGGCAAATGAGCAGCTACGAAATCCTGTCGGACAAAAGTTGCCCAGGTGATTACGACGATGCTCGCCGCAATCGAGACAAGACCCTGCCACAGGCGAAGGCGGATCTTGAGCAGGGACAGGATAAAAAGTCCGAGTATCCCGCCGCCGAAGATGCCGGAAATCTGCCACCAGACGTTCAACGCACTCTTGGCCTTTATCATCAGGATCGCAAAGGCGGTTCCGAGCGCGCCCCAGGCGACTGTCGCCGTCCGTAAGAAGATCACACTGGCCCGCTCGCCAATATCGGGCCGGAAATACCGCTTGCAAAAATCCAGCAGCAGGACGGTGGCCGAGCAGTTCAGGGCCGAATCAACGGTGCTCATAGCGGCGGCGATAATTGCCGCGACGATCAGGCCCTTGAACACCGGCGGAACCTGCGTCGCGATGAAATAGGGAAAGACCTTGTCGCCTTCAGTGACACCGGCCTGCGTCAATTCGCCGCCTTGAGAGTAGAAGGCAAAAAGGGCTGTGCCGATGTATAGAAAGACGGCGGTAAGCGGAATATATATCAGCATCGCAATCCAGATTGAGCGTTTGGCCTGGCGCTCGGTGGGGACCGAGCAATACTTCTGGACGTAGTTCTGGTCGGCCAGGAGGTTCCGCAGGTTCTCGGTGATTCCGTATATGATCATCACCCATATCGTCCGGCTGGAGAGAAGCTCCTGGGTGCTGAGGGAGAGCTTGAGGCTGCCGAAGCTGAACTTGCCTTGCTGGACAGCCGCTGCTATCAAAGGCTCCGGACCCGACAGGATGCGCAGGGACAGAAACGCCGCGCAGAAGAGCACCCCTGCAATCATAATAGCCGACTGTAATACGTCGGTCCAGATTACAGCCTCCATTCCTCCGAGCAGGGTGTATATGATTGTGACAAGGCCGATGATCACTATCAGCGCGGCGATGTTCCAGGGGACAAACGTCCCCAGAAGCAAGCCGACTAAATACAGAATCACGGCGACGCGTCCGACCATATACAGCAAGAACGACACCGCGGCGTACACGCGTCCCCACGCGCCGAGCCTTTCCTCCAGGAAGGAATAGACGGAGATCAGGCGTGTCTTGCGATAGTACGGCACGGCAAACCTGCAGGCAAGCCACGCTACCGGGATTATGCAAAGCGAGAAGATTATGGGATGCCAGTTGCTGTCGAAGGCCATTCCGGGCGTTGCGATATACGAGATGCTGCTCGTATAAGTGCTCATCACTGCCAAGCCGGCGGCCCAGGCCGGGATCGTGCGGCCGGCCACCATAAACTGCTCGGCCGTCTGCGACTTGCGGGTGTAATAGACGCCCATCCCGATCACAATACAGCCGTAAAGAACAAGGATGGCAATATCAGCGTAACCGAGGTTTCCTTGCATACGCGTTTGGTCTGCCTAAAGGTCGTCGTCTTCTTCTGCAAGTTCTTATTCCGGACCATACGATAACCAATACGCCGGCACTGTTCAACCAAATACCATTGCGCGCGTCGATGTTGGTGTAATAAGGGATTGAATCAGGTATAATCGCCCTGATGAGCTTAGAGGACGACATAAGGGGTAAGGCGATTGAATTAGGCTTCGATGCGGTCGGCATAACCGATGCCTCGCCAATCGATGCAGGGCAGGTCGAATTGCTCTCGGCGTGGCTCAAGGCCGGCTATGCAGGGCAGATGAAGTATATGCACCGCAACTTCGAGAAACGCATTAACCCGGCTAAGCTTTTAGAGAACGCTCAGTCGGTCATTGTCGTGGGCCTGAGCTACAAACCGCCCAAGCAGCCACCCAGACAAGCAGAGGCAGCCAGACCAACAGGCAGGCCCGCCATAGCCTGGGCGGGCAGGATTGCCGAGTACGCTCAGTACGAGGATTACCATCCGTTTATGAAGAAACGGCTTGGCAAACTGGCCGACTTTGTCACTTCTATCGCAGGAGAAGATGTGCGATCCAAGATTTGTGTCGATTCGGCGCCGTTAGCCGAGAGGTCTGTGGCCCTGCGGGCCGGGCTTGGATTCATCGGCAAAAACCATACGCTGATACATCCTGTGCTCGGGCCGCAGATATTTCTCGGCGAGATAGTAACAACGCTGAGACTGCGCCCCGACACGCCGAGCGGGGGTAATTGTGCCGGCTGCAACAGATGTATGGATGCCTGCCCGACCGGCGTGCTGCGAGGGGACGGCCAATTTGACGCGAACAAGTGCATCAGCTACCTGACGATAGAATGCAAGGGGCCAATTGGCGCGGAACGGGCCGAGAGAATGGGAGATCGGCTGTTCGGCTGCGATGAGTGCGTCCTTGCCTGCCCGGTACAGAAGGATGCTCCGGCGTGCAAAAACAAAGAGTTGAAATTCTATCCCGACAGGGCCGGACTGGACCTTGACGAGGTGCTGAGTCTGACTGACGAAACCTTCAGCACGAAATTCGCCGGCTCGCCCATCGGACGGACCGGGCTTGAGAGGCTCGAGCGAAACGCGCAAATCTGCGCGGCAAACGCAGGGGACGCCCGCGGTAAACGCCAGTGATACCATTTAGAGAAAGTGAATGCGCTCCCAGGACGCATCCTCTGAGTGGCAGCCTCAAGCCCGAAGGGCTTGGGGATGGCCTTCGACTCAATGACCGGTCAGCACGAGCGCAGGTAATTCTTATGAACCGTACAACAAGCGGCATCAGGGAGTCTTCTCTTCGCAGAGCGCTTTTAGCCGCTCTTTTGCGAATAGGTATTTGTCATCGCCGAGCCGGCTGACGACATCCTCCCTTTCGGGGTATATCGCTTTGAACTGGCGGCAATAGCTGTCCTCGACATCGACCGCCTTTTTGTACTGTTCGACTGCAACATCGGTTTTGCCCAACTGCTCGGCGATTCTCGCCATTTCGACTCGCAGCCTTGCGCAGCCGGGATAGCGTTCGACGGCCTGCGAGGCGGCGCCGAAGGCTTTGTTCAGCCAGCCTGCAGAGTCCTGCTTCGGCGCGGTCTCCGCGAGCAGCATACAGACGTCGGTCAGTCGCTCGAAGTTCTTGAAGGCGGCGGGGTTGCGGTCGATTGCGCCGAGGAAGCACTTTTCGGCCTTGACAAGGAGGTCCCGATCTTCGTTATGGGCCAGCTCGAAATGACGCAGATACAGCCGTCCGTTCAGGGACAGCGCGGCCGGGTCTAACGGGTCGTCGGCTGCAGCGGAATCGAGGAGTGTATGAATCTGGTCGAATTGGTCGAAAGACACCATCTGCTGCGCCCGGTAGGTCGCCTCTGCGCTTGCAGCCACCGGGATAAGGGCGTAATTGAGATAAGCCAGAACAATCACAAGCCCGGCAGCGACCGCCGTCAAACGCACAACCGGGACGTGTCTGAAAACGGAGCATGGCCGCGAGTTCTCGTTGTAGTCCGTGGCAATAAGGCAGGCTATTATCGCCCAGAAGGTTGTAAGGACGCCCGGCTCAAAAATGGCAAAGTCTATCAGGTTATGAATCAGCAGACCTATCGCAGCGCTGAAAAGAGCAGGGGCAATAACGCTCCGCCGGGAGTCCGGCGCCAGCCGTCCCCATGTGGACCGGCACGGGCCGTCCCCAGCGGGACAAGTGGGACTTGTGCCGGTTTTCCTCGGCTGCCCCAGACCGGCAGCGACGAGCAGAAAGCCGACGAGGAATACGAACACGGGCATTATGTACAGGACAAGTACGCCGGCCTGTCTTTCCTCGGAAGAGCCGGTGGGCGGCATTGGGAAGATGACCGGCCTGATGATCAACAGTGCAGCCGATATGCAAACCGCAAGGGCGATGGCTGGCTTATAGAAGGCGGGCCCGGATGCGGGAGCCTTGGCTGGAGAACCGGGCCAAGAGGGAGACAACACTATCCAGAGCGGCATGAAGATCATCGCCAGGAATCCGACAAGGCCAAGCGGGCCGTATTGCGTCAGGATGCTCAAGGGAAAATTGTGCGGGTCCGCAACGGATTCCAATGCAGCGTCGGGCTTGTAACGCGTGTAATAATCGGAGAAATTGCCCGGGCCGACGCCGGTCAACCAGTGGTCGGCGTACATCCGGGCGGCGGCACGCCAGTACTGCCACCTGACGAGCATTGAACTGCCGCCCGGCAGACGCCCGTGATTCAATCCGTATGAGGCAACAACGAGGACGGCCACAACGCCCAGTAGGGCACAGGCAGCGAACAGGGCTTTTCTATGGGCCTTGAGCCGGCTGCCAAAGCGAAGCTGCGCGGCGAACAATACTGCGGCGCAGAAAAAGCCGATGAATGCGCCTTTGCTCCGTGTAAGAGCGAGACTAAACAGAACGACGGCGGCGGCCACGCCACAAGCCAGGATATGCAAATCGCTCGAACCTGACTTGCGATTTTTAAGTCTGTCGATGAAAATGGCTCCCGCGGCAAAGGAGGCCAGCAATAGAAATGAGCCGGCGGAATTGCGCGTTGTGAAATAGCCGTGAACGCCTCCTGAATATATTCTGTGCTCGAACATAAAGTGTTGGAAGGTGTTGGGCTCAATGCCGAGTGGTTCGAGCAGGCTGCGGGGGTCCTGCTCGTATTGCTCAATCGCCATCTGGTTGCCCCGGAAGAATTGGTCTGCGGACTGCTGAGCGTTAACAACCGCCAGGGCGACAATGACGGCCAGGACGAGCCTGATTTTTGTGCCGGAGTCGAGTATCTGGATAAGCAATATGGTCATCAAGAGCGGCGCAAGGAGGACTGCGGAATCGGTGATTGCAAGGCGCTTGTCGGCCGCGGCGAAGCCGGCAATGACCGCGGCGAGGAGAAAAACGCACAGGCCGATTTCCAGGCCGGTGCGGCGGTACACGAACTTCTTAGAGCACAGGCTCCATACGAGCCAGAGGATCAAAGAGAATATCAGAACGGCCGACACCGACAGACTATAGACAGCGTCGCTGAGATTGCCGGGCATAGCGGCAGCGGACTGGCTGGTCGGGCTTTCGGTGAAAGTCGTGCGAAGGGCAATCACGCAAAGACACAAGGCGAGCAAAACGTACTCAAGGACGACAAGGGCCTTGCTCTTGGCCGCATCGGATTTAATCGACTTTTCTCTCATTGCTTACGGTGGTTTCGAGAATAGCGATAATGGACAGCACCATAACCGTCTGAACGAAGATTAGTATTGCGCCGGCCAGATTGACCTGATAGAGGAATATCGCGCCAAGGCCGGTGCAGAGCGTCGCAAGATACAGGGTCAGAACCGTCTGGGTGTCGCTCAGGCCGCGTTTTCGCAGGCGGTGCGAGAAATGCTGGGTGTCGCCGACGAAGGGGCTCCTGCCCTGGCTTATACGCAGGATGGTCACGCTGAGAAAATCGTAGAGCGGCACGGCCATAACCACGAGCGGCATAAGGACCGGATACCATCGGCCGCTCAGCGCCTCGTGGTAGTAGGTCGTGCGGAGGGTCAGCATTGCAACGAAGAAGCCCACGACCATTGAGCCGGCGTCGCCCATAAAAATCTTTGCAGGCGGGAAATTGAAAATAAGAAAACCGAGCAGCGCCCCGACAAAGACGATTGCCAGACCCCCGACAAATATCTGGCCGCTCATCGCAGCGGCAGTGAACAAAATAGAGCCTGCTATGGCGGCGATGCCCGCGGACAGGCCGTCCATATTGTCGAGAAAGTTGAAGGCGTTGACGATCAGGACTATCCAGAAAGCCGAGAACAAAGAGGTAATCATTCCGTTCTCAATGAAGAACTCGACCCTGATGTCGGCGAATGCGGCGGCGATTATCGCAACTGCGAACTGGACGGCGAGCTTGAAAAACGGGCCGAGCCGCCTGATGTCGTCCCAGAGGCCGAGCGCAAATAGTGCGAAGACCGCCAACAGCATAACGCTGAGCTGGCTGACCTTGCCTGAGAAATCGGCAGGGTCGATATTGGCCCGCTCGGCGAGCCAGGCAAACCGGCCCGGGACAAGCACGAGCTTCATCGCGGCGGCCCCCGCGACGATGAAGAACACCAGCGTTGTGAAGATTGCGATGCCGCCGCCGAGTGGAATAATGGTCCGGTGATACCTGTCGGCAGCGGGGTGGGCCACCAATCCGCAGCGAACGGCCGGCCTCCTTACCAGCGCCGTCAGGGCAAGCGAGAATACGAACGAACCTGCAAGCAGGGCTGCCGCTGATATGGTTAGCGCTGCGATTTTAGCTGCTCCAGTAATCGGGTCCTGACCTTGTTGAAGAAGTCGTGATAGTGCGGCGTTCTGTAGTCGGGGTAGGTGTATTCAAACGGCTGCCACCGGCCTTTGTCAAAAACGAGCGTCACTTCTGCGTACATTCTTTTTCCGATGTATATACGATGGGAATAGTTCTTTGTTGTGGCCAAAACGAGTTTTGCCGGCTCGATTATGCCTGGGTCGAGGTTCACCGGCCTGGACAGAGGAATTGCGATGGCTTTGGCCAGTTTCCTTTCGAGTTTATTGGTTTTGAGCTTGATTTTGGCCAATTTGCCGGGGTGAATCAGCTTTTCGAAGCAGACGAACTGCCTGAGGATACGGGCGCCGGTCTGTTCCCTGTAGTAGTCGGTCTCGGCAAAAGGCCAGACATTGCTTGTGAAATCGGTCTTGCCGAACCTATCAATCACGGCCTCTACGGCCGCGTGCAGACAATTGCGGTCGGCGGCAAGGATGCCGATTATCAGCTTTGCCGGTTTAGGGTCCTTCAGCTCCCACATTTGCCCGTACTTCGACAACCAAACAAAATTAGAATCCACTTCGTAGGGTGTGCAAAATAAAAAATGAATTTTGCACACCCTACTCGTCAGCAAAGCCGTCAGACATCACATATCCGTGCGGCGTACGCCAGAGAGGTAAGCGGGTCCTTCTTGGGAATAAACTCATGCGCGACGTATCCCTTGTAGCCCGTCTCGACGATTGCCCGCATAATGGCCGGGTAGTACAGCTCCTGCGTCTCGTCGATTTCGTTTCTGCCGGGGTTCCCACCGGTGTGGTAATGGCCCATATAATCCTTGTACGTCTGGATCGTGTGGATTATGTCGCCTTCCATAATCTGGGCATGGTAGATGTCGTAGAGTATCTTGACCCGCTCAGAGCCGACCTTCTTGCAGACCTCGACGCCCCACTTGATATTGTCGAACATATAGTCCTTGTGGTTGACCTTGCTGTTGAGGTATTCGAGGCAGATGTTGACCTTCTTCTGCTCGGCGTGCGCGGCAATCTGCTTGAGTGCGATCACGGTATTCTCGATTCCGACTTCGTCAGGCATTCCCTCGCGGTTGCCGGGGAAGGTGATGACGTTGGGGTATCCATACTCGGCGGCTGCGTCTATGGCTTCGCGGATTTGGGCGAGACACTCCTCGTGCTGTTCCTTTCTGTTGAGCCCTTTGCCCAGGCCGTGAGTGTTGATCATCGAGCATGCCAGGCCGTGTTTTTTCAGGGTCGGGAAGTCGCCGGGGCCGAGCAGGTCAATGGCTTTGAGGCCCAGATTCTTGGATGCAATGCACAGCTCATCGAGCGAGAGCTTGCCGTAACACCACTTGCTGACCGACTGGTTGATGCGTCCATTTTTGACGACTCGCGTCACTTCCGCCGGGGTCACGGCCAGACTCTTGGCGCCGGCTGCAACCGCCGCGCCGGCCGCGGCGAGGGCAGTATTGCGGATAAGGGTTCGTCTTGAGATTCTGTCGCTGGTCATAGATCATCTCCTTTTTCAATTTTGTTCAAGGCTTCTGCAAAATTGCAGGTTAGGCCTACTTAGAAAAGAAAAAATCGTTTCTTGATTTTTTCTTTTCAATGGCAACGTATTGTCTCATAATCGCTTAGGTAATTATTGAAGAAAATCATAAAAGGGATTTTCTTCAACAATATAGGTCTAACCTGCAATTTCGCAGAACTCATAGTTCTGTTCCGGCCTCGGCATGGTCCCCGTGTACAGAAGAGGGGGTCAGCCAGGGCCGATTCCGAAATCCGAAAATCACAAGTCAATGTAATATGATATACATATCAGGCTGAGAGTTCTTCTTTCAGGAAATTGACCAGCTCAATGGTCTTGCTGGCTGCCTGGTCAACGGTGATTTTGCGGCTTTGAGATTCACGGCGCAGCTTCAGCTCCACGCTTCCGTCGGCGAGCGACTTCTGCCCAACTGTGACCCGGACGGGTATGCCAAGCAGGTCGGCATCCTTGAATTTGGGCCCGCCCCGCAAGTCGCGGTCGTCGTAAAGAACCTCAACGCCCGCATCGAGCAACTGCCGATATATGTTCTCCGCCGCGCCGGCCACCGCCTTATCGTCCTGGTTGACGCAGGTAACAAGGACCTCGTATGGCGCGATACTGATAGGCCAGATAATGCCGTTCTGGTCATTGCCCAATTCGATGGCCGACGCGAGAATCCGGTTGATGCCGATGCCGTAGCAGCCCATAAGGCAAGGCCTCTCGGCCCCCTGTTCATCGAGGAATTTCGCGCCGAGCTTGACGCTGTACTTGGTGCCTAACTTGAATACCTGGCCGACCTCGATGCCCTTCTTAAAGAGCAGCTTCTTACCTTTGTACGTATCGCCCTCGGCGGCGTGGCGAATGTCGGCAACGACGATATTGTCGCCTTCAAGGGGAAAATCCCTGCCGGGCACGACATTCTTTATGTGATAGTCGGTCTTGTTGGCCCCGGCGATTCCTGCCGCCATAGCAGCGACGGAGTGGTCGATGACCAACGTTATGGCTATTTTCAGGTTCACAGGGCCAGCGAATCCTACTTTAGCACCAGTCATAAGTTCTATCATTCTTTCCCGGTCGCAGAGTCCAACATGCTCGCCACCCAACGCCTCCACAAGTTTCTCCTCATTTACCTCGTGGTCGCCACGAACTAGTACAGCGTAGTAAGCAACATGATGGCCTTTCCCCACCAAGGGAACTTGCCCGTGATGCAGGGCCATGTACTCACCGATTTCCTTCTCCTCATCTTTGCCGGTGTACGTGGTGTAAATCAGCGTCTTTATCATATCTTTGGGCTGCGTTTTGAGGAATTCGCAGACCGCATCGATACTGCCGATATTGGGCGTGTGTACTTCTTCGGGGGCAGGGATTTTACGCTCGGCGGCTTGCCTGGCCAGCGGGTCAACGGCTGCCCTTTCGAGGTTTGCGGCGTAGGAGCCATCTTCGGTAAAGACGATGGTGTCCTCTCCGGATTCGCAGGGCACGGTGAACTGGTGCGAGCCTGAGCCGCCCATCTCGCCGGACTCCGCCTCGACGATGACGTATTCAAGGCCGCAGCGTTTGAAGGCCCGGCAGTAGGCGTCGTACATAGCTGTATAGCTCTTGTGCAGGCCTTCCATTGTCTCGTCGAAGCTGTAGGCATCCTTCATAATGAATTCGCGGGATCGGACCGGGCCGAAACGCGGGCGGAACTCATCGCGGAACTTGGGGCTTATCTGGTAGAGGTTGATGGGTAGCTGCTTGTATGATTTTACTTCGCCGGCGACGAGGGTGGTGAAAACCTCCTCTGCAGTCGGGCCGAGGACGTTCATCCTGCCGTGGCGGTCCTGGACGCAGAACATTGTCGGGCCGTAGTCGGCGCTCCGCCCGGTCTTGTCCCAAAGCTCTTTCGGCTGCATCGAGGGGACCATAATCTCCAGGGCGCCTGCCCGGTTCATCTCCTCGCGGACGATGGCGATGATCTTGAGCAGGCTTCGCCAGCCGAGCGGCAGATAGGTATATGTCCCGCTGGCGACCCTGCGTATCAGCCCGGCCCGCACCATCAGCTTGTGGCTGAGGCACTCAGCATCCGCCGGCACTTCCTTGACGGTTGGTATGAAAGTCTGACTATATCTCATTTCGTGTCTCGTATTTCGTATATCGGATGTCGTATGTCGTATTGCGTCCCGGCACGCCGGGACTGCGTTTGTTGACCCTGGAAGTGGTGTTTATAGCCTAAAATGCGGTGAGTTGCAAGGGCCGTTAGAAATTTTCGCGTTTGCCGTGTGCACCGGAAGCTCTCGCCTTGGCGCTTATTAGTGCTCAAACGTCCTCTGCGCAATCAGCTTGGAATTTGTAACGGGGCTTGCATACCGTTTGTCCGGGGGATATGATTACGACAGTTGCACTCTTTTTCAATAAATAACAACCATCGAATTTGGAGCAGGCAATGGCGCATAAGTTTGTCAATGAGATTGGGCCTGGAGAGGCGATCGACGATATTTATATGGTCAAGGACCCCATTCTGCGGAGCACGACGCGGGGGGACCTGTATATCGCTATGTTTCTTTGCGATAAGACGGGCCAGGTGAACGGGCGGATGTGGCAGGCGACTGAGACGATTTACAAGGCCCTGCCGAAGCCAGGGTTCGTGCACATAAAGGGCAGAAGCGAGCTTTACCAGGACAATCTGCAAATCATCGTGAACAACGTCAGCGCGATAGACGCCGGCAAGGTAAATATCGATGATTTTCTGGCGCACACGGCCAAAGACATCGACCAGATGTTCAAAGAGGTCACGCAGATAGTCGGGCGCATAAAGAATACCCACCTCAAGGCCCTGGTGGGCGAATTTCTCGCGGATGAAAAGCTGATGGAGCAGCTTCGCAGGGCGCCCGGCGGGGTGAAGCTGCATCACGACTGCGTCGGAGGGCTGCTTGAGCATACGCACAATATGCTTCGAGTGGCGGTTGCGATACTGCCGTTGTATCCGCAGGTGCAGACGGACCTGGTCCTGGCGGGGGTCTTTCTTCACGATATAGGAAAGACCGAAGAGCTTTCATACGATATGGCCTTTTCCTATACCGATTCGGGCCAGCTAATCGGGCACATCGTCAAGAGTCTTCTTATGGTGAATCTAAAGGCCGACGCGCTGCGGGCCAAAGGGGTGCAGATTGAGCAGGATGTGCTGGATGCCCTTGGGCACATTATATTGTCGCATCACGGCGAATACGAGTTCGGCTCGCCCAAGCTGCCGGCGACCGCTGAGGCGTTTATGGTCTGCTTCATTGACGATCTGGACGCAAAGATAGACCAGGTGATCTCGGCCATCGACGACGAGCTTGGCGACTCGAACTGGACCGCGTGGAGAAACGCCCTGCAGACCAGGCTCTATAGAAAACGCCTTGAACAATAGTCGGGGAGCTTATGATGAGGTACGGTAGAGCTCTTTTCGCGTGCATTTTGTTATTAGATGTGGCGGTCTGCTCGGCGGCGCAATTGTACGCGGGGCCTGAAGGCAAATCCACAGACGCCGGCACGAGGGACGAGCCGTGGGACATTGCTTCTGCTCTGGACGGTGAGCAGAAAATCGCTCCTGGAGACACGCTCTATCTGCTTGAGGGGACGTACAGGCGGCGTCCGAACGAGCTTTTTGAGGTTCGATTGGCGGGGACGGAGGAAAAACCGATTCATATTAGTCCGGCAGAGGGGGCAAGAGCCCGGATAGACGGAGGGTTGTCGGTGCAGGAGCCGTCCGCACACGTGTGGATTCGCGATCTGGAGATATTTGTCTTTGAGCCGGCGCCGGCCGAGCCGGTCAGCCCGGGGTCGAGTCCTGATGACTTGAAGCGCCCCTGGGGCGGACTGCATACCCACGGCGGCAAAAACTGCAAATACATCAACCTGATTATTCACAACTGCAACCAGGGGATAAGCTGCTGGAAGGGCGAAATCAATCCGCTCATATACGGCTGCATAATCTACGGCAACGGCTGGCTCGGCACGGACCGAGGACACGGGCACTGCATATACACGCAAAACGACGAAGGCGTTAAGGTGATCTCCAACTGCATTATGACCTGCAAATACGACGGCACATATACGATGCACGCATACGGCTCGGGCCAGGCGTATGTGAATAACTTCCTCGTCGAGGACAGCATCTTTTACGACAAGGGGCCATTCTTAATCGGCGGAGGCAGGCCGAGTAACAACATCCGCGTATTCAGGAATTACCTGTACAATGTGGATATGAGAATCGGGTACAACGCCCCGTACAACGAGAATTGCGAGATTCGCGATAATCTCATAGTCAACGGCGGTCTGAATATTGACCGGTACAAAACCGCCCTGCAGGATGGTAATACTATTATCAAGGAAGGCCAAAAGCGGCCCGATGGAGCTAAGGTCGTTCTTCTGCCGAACCGATTTGACCGGAACCGCGCCCATTTAGTTTTTTACAACTGGGACAAGGCCGAGAGCGTAGAAGTCACGGTCCAGCCGTTTCTGAGAAGTGGAGAGGCATTTCGGCTGATGGACCCCAAGGATTTCTTCGGCAAGCCCGTTTTTCAGGGTAAGTGCGAGGGGGATATTATCCGCGTGCCTGTGAGAAGCGAGTTCGCAGTCTTCGTGGTCCTCAAAGACGGTTGAGTGGCTTCGTTCAGATACTTGGGTGGAAATTGAAACCTTTTCTGGGCCGGGCTGCTTTTCTCGAGAAAAAACGGCCCGGCCCAGTCTTGAGAGAACGTCACTATTGCGCTGGGGACTCTCATCTTCTCTATGTCCCTATAAGAAGTATTGGCTGTCCGATAGGATTTAGCCAAGTTTTTCCGTCCCCCTGTGACAACAGTATGTCACTGTCGCCGAAAAAAGTTACCAAGTTAGCCGGGTGTTCGGCGCCTACGCGGCGGGTGGGTCGCAGAGGCCCCTCACCGCTGGAACCTCGACTTAGATGCTGCCGAGGACATCTCGCCGCAGGACTATTCCGGTGAACCGCCACATCCTCTCGAATTGTTCGTGGGACATAAGCTGCTTTCCCAGGACGGGGTCGGCGATGACAACCGTACGGTCCGAGACGTCGAGGACGGCGACGCAGTGGTCCAGGAGAAATGCGTCCCTGACAACAGCTAAGGTAACGCCGATGCCTCTAAGCTGGTTGACGGAATCGAAGTATCGGTAGCGGCATTTGAGGCCCTCGTTGCCGTAGCGGGCTTGCAGGGCCGAGTAAAGGGAGCGAGGAAGCGTACCGGTGATGGGACTGGAGCGGGCAAGCACGGCTATCTCACCCTCCTGGGCGTTGAACCCCAATTTTCTCAGGGCCGTCACGGCGGCGGCAGGACCGCAGGTGTAGCTTCTGCTCTGAAAGCAAATGCCGTTGGAGTCGATCTTCGTCTGCAGAGTCGATAAATCGCCTTTGAGGAAGTTCGGGGCCAGGAAGGGCACGATGGAAAAAGCAGTCACAAACACAACCGCCAAGAGGCAGACTGCGTACTTCTCAGACCTGCGCGGCAGACGCGAGAGCGGCGTGATCAGGCCCATCGTAATGGCCCAGGCCGAAACGATAAATCTGGCCCGGCCGGCCGCTGCCCAGGAAAACGGCGGCACGAAGCTCAACGCCGTGCTGCATCTGGCCGTCAGCAGCAGCGCAATCAGTATCAGGGAAATGAAATAACCGCACGCCCAATACGGCGCACGCACGCGTGAAAACATTCTACTCAGGAGCACCCCTGAAATGACTACCATCAATACAACTGACGTTTCGAGCAAAAGATCCATCTTTCTCCTTGCAAAGAAACCACCGTTTCGGAGAGCTCGTAGTAAAAGTCTTGGTTGCGTTCGCAACAACCTTTTGCAATTCCTGCGTCTGATAATATGCGACATCTGCAAGAACAATCAAGGGAATTTTCTGAAAAAGTGCGAAAAATTGTTGGAAAGGTTTTTCCAAACGAGCCACAAGCAGTCTATCATAACTAACAACGGCCCTTATAGCAGTTGTAATCGGCTCAGAATGCAGAACAAACCGAAAATATATACCGTCAGCCAGGTTAATTCGCTGATTAGGACGGCCCTTGAGGAGAATCTGCCCTCGCGGCTGATAGTTCGCGGCGAGATAACCGACTGGAAACACCATTCAAGCGGGCACTGCTATTTCTCGCTCAAAGACGCCGGCAGTGTGCTGCCGTGTGTGATGTGGCAGAGCAATTTTGCGAAGCTGAAGTTCCGCCCGGAGAATGGGATGGCCATTCTTGGGACCGGATATGTCGATGTGTATCCTCCTCAGGGCAAGTACCAGTTCTATGTCGAGAAGCTCGAGCCTGAGGGCGTCGGGGCGCTGCAGTTGGCCTTCGAGCAAATGGTCGCAAAGCTGCAAGCCGAGGGCCTTTTCGACGATGCGCACAAAAAGCCGCTGCCGGCTTACCCGCAGAGGATAGGGATACTGACGAGCGAATCGGGGGCGGCGGTGCACGACATCGCCGAGAGCATCTTCAATCGCTGGCCCTGCGTAAAGCTGTTCCTATATCCGGTGCCGGTGCAGGGCGAAGGAGCAGCCGACCAAATCGCAGCGGCGATCCGGGATATAAACCGGCGCAACAGGCGACTGAGGCTCGATATTCTGATTGTCGGACGGGGCGGCGGGTCGCCGGAGGATTTGTGGGCGTTCAACGAGGAGGTCCTGGCCAGGGCCATATTCAATTCGAGGATACCTATCATAAGTGCAGTGGGCCACGAAGTCGATGTGACGGTGGCGGATTTGGTCGCCGATGCGAGGGCATCGACGCCGACAAAGGCAGGTGTTGTTGCCGTGCCCGATATGCAGGAAGTTATGGAGCGGCTGGCCGGCGCCCAGCAGAGACTGACGGGACAAACACAAGCGAAATTGAAACTGGCGAACAAGATTCTGGAGACGCTTTTGGCAAGCGCGGTATTTAGAAAGCCGCTATTACTCGTGCGCACCGCGGAACAGCAGGTCGATGAGCTGTGTGGGGATTTGGGTGAGGCCGTCAAAGGGCTTCTGGCCGAGGCACATCGGGTGCTCTCTGCGAGTTACGAGCAGGTGGTGAGGATCGAGCCGCATCGGCTGATAGGTAGAATGACGGTCGATTTGAATAACCTTGGGAACCGGGCGGACGCCGGAATAGGCGCTATTCTCAACGCCCGCCGGATGCAATTGACCGCTGCGGAAAACCGCCTGGCCGGACTCAATCCCAAATCGGTCCTGCACCGGGGATACAGCATCACCACGAACAAAAAGACCGCCCTGGTGGTAAGAAACTTGAACGATGTCGAGATCGGCGATTTGATTGTTACCGAGCTTGCAGGCGAAAATTTGATTGAAAGCAAGGTAACGAAGAAGTAGAAAAGAGATAGCCACAGAGGGCACAGAGGGGTATAGAAAATGGGACGGTTTGCCGTTTTCTAGTGGTTCAGCGTGAAACGGACATTTTCCAGTTACGGTTCAGAGAGTGCCTTGCCTTCGGCAAGGAGGTTTTTTTAGGGATAAGGGAGTTCTGGATTACCGTTTCGAGAAAGAGTGCTGGGCGGCCGATCTGAGAACGGCCACCCATACGGTAATCCGTCACACCCAGCCGGGTATCCCTGGTCCGCCTTCGGCGGACTTCCGTTTGACCGACCAATGGCATTGTTATGATCTTTCCGGTTATCGTCAAGTCGTTTCTAATCATGATGCTTTTCGCTTCGCTTTGCGTGCTTCTCTGGCAGCGGCCAGTTTGGCCTCACGACCGGCCAGGATCGCTTCGGCTCGCCCTTCGAGCTTGTCCTTAGGCGTAATATAGCCGACCCCGCTGTGCAAACGCTCGGTATTGTAATTATCCACGAAATCGGCCACGATGTCTCTGGCATCCGCGAGCGACAACGGAGTCTTGACTCGTATGCACGTGCCTTTTATCGTCTTGTGATAGCGTTCCAGCTTGCCGTTGCTCTGGGGGTAATACGGCGAGGTCTTGACATGCGTCATACCGCTGATGCGGATGAACTCCTTAAAGTCCTTCGATATGAACTGAGGACCATTGTCTGAAATCATCCGCGGTGAGGCGTCGGGGAACGCCTCTCTGGCTCGCTGTAAGATAATTTCAACGTCGGCCTCGGTCATTGATTCGCGAATCTCCCAGTGAACAATATAACGGCTAAAGCCATCCAATATGCTGCACAGATAATAGAATGTGCCGCGAATGTTGATGTACGAAATATCGATGTGCCAGTGTTCGTGACCCTTGAGCGGCTGCTGGAAGCCGGCGCCTTTCTTCGAGGCCTTATGGTTCCAGCGACTGAGCAGGCCAGCTCCGCTCAATACGCGATACACACTGCTGAGGCTGACTGCAACAATATCATCGTCCATCATCATATAGGTCAACCGGCGATAGCCTTCAAGTGGATGGTCGTGATAATAAGCGATAATTGCCTGCTTCTCCCAGTCGGCCAGCCAGAAATCACGTG
>Ga0315284_10005340_pt1 | contig 18223 bp, 16 predicted proteins | sample YL17G09_16_MG_FD_203696 | JGI IMG/M metagenome (GOLD analysis project Ga0315284, IMG submission 203696) | Sediment microbial communities from Yellowstone Lake, YNP, Wyoming, USA - YL17G09_16 | ecosystem: Environmental > Aquatic > Freshwater > Lake > Sediment | place: USA: Wyoming | collected...
GCTATGGGGTGCGGCGTAGGCAATGAACACAGAATCAGCGAGGGCTGCAACAAAGTAATTCCGCAACAGGGCTGTGTCTGCTGAGATGCGATGCTGTTTCTCTGTAAACGGCGATAGAAATAACAGCCTGCCTTCCGCAAGTGACTTTTTGTATTCTGCCCTTATCCTCATTCCATTGATGCTTCGGGCAGGACAAATAATAATAGGCTGTTTTCCGCGCAGTAAAATTCTCAAACACTCCTGCTCAATGGGCGAGTGGAATCCGCCGATAACAGGTATTCCTCTTTCCTTCAAGCTTTGAGCAAGATCATAGGTTCTTATTATCAAATTGCCAGGACATTTAACTGAACAGAAAATCCCCAGCAGCTTATGCTGTAGGATATCAAGGTTGCCCAGCGCTGAAATGACTTTTGGGGTGTGGCTTCCAAGATATTGCTGAATTTTGGATGGGTAATCAGGGTCGTCCTGATTAAGTTGAACAGGATTCATAGTTACTGCTTCCAATGTTTCAGACGGGCTTCACATTCCTTGTTGGGTAACCAGCTCCCTCCTGCCAGAATGTTTTCGAGAGCATCTGCTGCTTCTTCCGGCGTTAAAATGTTGTGTTCAACAAGCCTGTCCAGTAACCAGAGGACTCCATGCGTTGTGACCTTTTCTCTATGTGCTGCCTTTCGGAGTGCATCATCTCCTGTAATGAGTTCACAGGAATGTAATTTTGCCATCAAAAGTGCAAAAAGGTCGTTTGTCGAAGGTTTGGTGTATCGTTCCCTCAGGTTGGTAACCTTTTCAATAGCTTCTGGAGGGAGATGCAATACTGAATATCCGATCTGAAGCAAATGTCTGCCGGAAGGATTAATCAGTTCATCAACGATGACATCCGGTAACGCCAGTTCATAAGGTAATCGTGTGGCTGCTCTCAGAAGCTTACCATTGAAAAGATCGATACAGACAGTTGTATCAAGAATGAGCTGCTTCTTGTGCAAATTCTACCTGCAGGGATTTCCGGAATTGGTTGAAAGGCTCACCAAGGAGTTCGGCTGCCCGTGCTGCAGAAATGAGCTGCTCCGTTACTGCCTGAAGAACAAGCCGCTTGAATCGTTCCGGTTCTTCAGTGGGAATAGCGTATCCAGGTTCTTGCCGATGCCAGCCCCTGGTTCGAAACTGCTTGAACAGAACTGATGCACGGCTCGTCGAGATGATAGAGAGATCCTGAGCTCGGTAAATCCATTGCTGCATACTCATACCGTATTTCTTCTTGAGCATTTCCAGTTCAAGGAGATCAAGGGCATGTCTTTGCCTTCCGAGCTCCTGATAGACGACGGCTTCCGGGACAAGGAATGCACCAGAGAATCGGAAAGCTGCTTTCTCTCCGCTAACAGGAGGATGTACATCCATAATGAGATGGCCGAGTTCGTGTGCCAGATTGGACCGCTGCCGGTCACCTGCAAGACCGCGCTTTACCACAATCACAGGTATTCTTTCATCCGCCCAGCAGGAACAACCATCGAAATCATCTTCCCCTTCGAGCATGACCACTTTTACACTACGGTCTTCAAGTACAGCCGTCAGGTTCTCTATGGGGTCAGTGCCTAATTCCCAAAGCTCCCGCAGGGATACAGCCAGCTTCTCGACATCCTCAATTTTCTTAATTGTCCGTTGTTTCTCATTTGGCAGTTTGATCTGCGTAAATCGGCTTGCTGGATAAAGGGATTCAACCTCTAAGTATTTTTCAACCCAGCCCTTTGCTTGTGCCTGGATAGACCTGAGATGTTTTTCAGAAACAGAGAGGCATTTCCTGTATGCCGGTTCGCTCAACGTTACCTGCACTGCATGGGGGCGGAAGAAATATTCCGTTTTCACCCCTAATGCCTTTGCGAGCTTAATAAGCACATCAGAGCCAGGCATTGCCCTCCCGAGTTCATATTTATGAATGGCCTGTGCACTTACGTAGTTATCCATCCGCTCGGAAAGCTGCCGTAAAGAAAGTCTGGCAGCAATCCGCGCCTGTTTTATACGTTCTCCAATCATCCTTTTCTCCTTTCTATGGTTGACATATTATAAAAATATTATCTTTTTGTCAACCAAATAATAAGGAGTAAAATTGATATGATTTTTATGTTACGCACCACGCGTAACGCATTATGTGTAATTTAAAACGTGCTTGGATAAATGTTCCTGCATCCGCTGGGGAGTCCCGCCGTGTCGGATTTTACCATCCTGGGCAACCTGTGCATTTTTTGCACAGGTTGAAGTTGGGAACAATTCTTTGCTTTTATAGATGTTTCTGATGTGTTTGACGATGACCGAACGATCCCGCTGGAACAACCCGCCCATCTGGTGGGCATCCAGCCAGACCGTCTCACCTTCCAGCCGGACGTCCAGTTCCGTTCTTCCATCCTCAGTGCGATACAGTAAAACTTCGCCTTTAGATTCTTCCTTCATGCCTCCACCTCTGAAACATCGATATCCAAATCCTTCGCCCGAATCTCGGCCATCATCAATTGTTAAAAGTCGCCTTCAGCAATATGAACCCGTCCCCAATTCACCCAAAAACAGAAATAGGATCATAAAATCATTTCGTGATCCTATTAATCGTTTCATGATCCAATTCGCTCCCATTCGGCATCCCGCCCCCTACCAAGGCACCGAACTTTCTTTTGCCGCTTGAGATCCATCAGAGCTCTCTTCAAAGTCGGGTAGCTTACGCCGGGGCAGGCACGTTGAAGTTCGCTGAATTTGAAGCGGCTTGGGAGACGATTAATTGTCTGTTGAACCATCTCTCTCTTAGCCCCTTTGGCTGTAGTAATGGTTCCCATTCGTTCTTCAAATTCCTTGTAAGCTGCAATGAGGGTTCCCAAGAAATAGTTCCACCAGGGACGCAGATCGTGTTTCGCCTCATGCCAGCCATGGGAACTATTTAAGAGCACCTCATAATAGGTCTCTTTACTCTCCTCAATGATCCGTTCCAAGCTGATGTAACGGCCCGCTTCATAACCAGCCTGGTAGAGTAAAAGAAGAGTTAGCAGGCGGCCAATCCTGCCGTTCCCATCCCAGAAAGGATGAATGCACTCGAAGTCAAAAACAAATGAAGCGATTAAAAGGAGAGGTTCTCCCTGTCGCTCGTCTATTGCCTGCTGGTAAAAAGTGCAGAGTTTCTTTATGAATTCTGGGGTTGCCAAGGCTGAAACAGGACGGAAGCGAATGACTTGACGCCTATCGGGAAGAACCCCTAAGATTGCATTATCTTTGGATTTCCACTGTCCACCTTTTTCAGGTGTACGCGCATACATCTGACGATGAAATCGAAGAATGAGATCAGACGTGAGTATCATGCGCTTGGCGTTTGCATGGATGTCGGACAGCACATCACGATAGCCAGCAACCTCTTCCTCAGAATGCCCTTTCGGTCTGATTTTCTTTGCCACAATTGCTTCCAGCCGATCTGCCGCTACAATCACCCCTTCAATCCGGTTGGAGGATTCCACGCTCTGAACCATTGCTACCTTCTTAAGAGTCTCCAGTGCTTCGGGGGATTGCTTTTGGTACAGGGTTTGTCGGCCCCGGTATTCTCCTAAGGTCCGTACCGTTATTAAGAGATTTTGAGAAATTGGTTGCTCAAGTAGATAGCCATATTCAAATGATCGCATTCATCCTCCATTGTTGGTATTTTGAAGCAAGATTCTCAGTTCACCTATGATCTGTGCAATCCGCTTCCGCTTTTCCTCCAGCCCGAAGAGTATTACACCTCCGCCTGGACGGTTCGCAAATGCTGAGAGGGGCTCAAACAGTCGCTGCGACGTGCCGCCGTGTGCAGATTTTACTTCCACATCGTCCAGCTCGCTCTGGTGGCGCTGGACTTCAGTGATGAGTTGGAGGAGTTCCTCGCGGGTCATGCGTCATCCTCTTCCTGACCATCCTGCCCATTCTGGTACATAGAAATTTGTAGAAACTTGAGCCCCTTCGGTTTCCTGCACAACCCGATCCATCTTCCGCTTGCTCTTAATGCCAAGCAGATTCCTGAGCACCCGCCCGCGGGAACTGGGTTCAAATTGGGTTTCAATGAGGTGGGAAGTGTCATAACGATTAGGTTTTTTCATTCTTAAATTGCGAGCCTTATCTATTTTTCAAAAGATCGCGGAATTCAAAGTAACCTTTGCTGCCGAGATAATGGACAAGATTTTCAGCAGCCTGCACCACTTCAAAATCGGGACTTTGAATAGCTGTAGCCAGAATTTCTTGCGCATGTTTCCGCCAACTATAAATACGCCAGCCCTCTTCATCACCTTTAATCATTAACTCAAGGCATCGGACAGATTCTTTAGGTATCGAACGAGAAGTATTGGCTAATTGTTCTATTACAAGGTGGTCTGGCTTTGTTTTTCCTGAAATTTCAAGTGATTCTATGAGCTGATCAATTGCCCATTTATCATCGAATTTTTTTGAGACAAACCACCAGCCAAAGGCAGCCATCTCAGCTTTATGATTATCTGGTGAGACTTTGGCCACTGCAAGGCGGCTCTCCCAAAGAGCCTGTAGTCGCTTCAAAATTTCGGGTGGAGGCATTTCTCTCTGAAGTAATTCGCCTGCATGTGCTAAAGCATGTCCTCTCAATTTATCACTTGCCTTAGTCCAGAATTTATAAAATTTCCCTTCTGGATCGCTCAGATCGATTTTTCCACGTGCGTAAAATACTATTAAGTGATTTGCAAGTCTCTCATCAGGATCTGCGAGCAACCGCTTGTCTTTAGACACTATCCCGATATTTTCAACAGCGCAAGCGTACTGATCTTTTAGAACGTCCAATACAGGGTCATAAGGGGCACAAAATACGATATAAGTTTCCCAGGCAGCGTCACGAAATGTGCGCTCAGTAGCGGAAATAGGAAAAATTTGGGATACATAGCTCTTTGCCCAATTTGAATCAAGTAGAACTATCCAGGGAAACCACTGGCCATAGACTGAACGTATAGCTAAAGAAGGGTCTTTAGAAACATCAAGATGTTCCTCAAGAACTTCCTGTACCTCTGGCATCTCATCAAATCCCCGCGCCAGGAGTGACGCGGCATCAGGTAGCTTTGAAAAATGGCGATGTATCCACAGAGCATATTGGATAACAGAGTGCATTACCTCGCCACGAGTGGTGTTTACTGAAAGCGTAGCAGGATCCATGTTGGAACCACCATAGCGAACTTCGTGTTCCGGGGTTGGGTCTGGATCATCGGTTAACTGACGTAAAATCTCCCAAACGAGAGAACGACACTTATAATTGATACAACTCTCGCCTTCCTCAAAGCCTGACGAGAGAAGTTCTGCAATGGTCTTACGTGTCCAACCCCAGTCGGGGTCAGCCTCCCCATGAGACTTCTCCCGCCCAGGGATTTCTCTTGGTTGGTTTACTATCCACCTGCATAGGTCAAGTACAGGGGGCCAATCTAAAACTCGCTTTTGTTTGATAACCTCCCTCAAACCCGACAGTAAACTCCGTACATAAGTTGGATCAAGTCCAACAAACTTCATCGCTTCTAACGAAAACCGTGTAGGATTCTGAGCAACAGCCGACGATAATTCTCGACCGAGTCCTTCTGGTGATGGTTCTGTGAGATCTTTAGCTGGCTCCCAATCTTTCAAAAAAGCAATTACATCGGTAACAGATATTTTCTGAAGTTCATCGGCAGTCTTAGGACTGAATGGTCCCTCCCAAGTAGCACCACTATAGCTTGAAAATTCAGGATGCTCAGGTTCCCCGAATTCTGCAACCAACTCCTCATAACGCCTTTTCCACTCTTCTGGAAGATGTGATTTAAACCAAGAAAGCCGGTCGCGTTGCCAAATCTTCTTGTGGCGTATTTCATCCTTGTCTGTTATTTGCTTACCTGTCCATTGCTCACGAGTCCTTTTAAATTTCGCAAGGTCTGGACCTTTGTCAATCCAGCCCAGAATAATCGGTTGCCGGTCCCGTGGAATAACGGCGAAGCATTCTCCTATGAGGAGGGCGTATTCGTGCCGCATTCCATGATCATCAAACAGTTTGTAATTGGTCAAACGAGCGGTTATGAGATCAGGTTCTGCATCAGGAAATTGTCTTAAGAGGTGCAGAGCGATGCGATGAAAAATCTTCCAACGTCTTGTTTCAAGGTTTCGGACAAGCTCTGAAATACTGACCGCGTTGTTTTTGATTAAATACGCTGCCGTGTCACGAACTCCAGAGACTAATATATCTTTTAAATCCTTTGGCTCATTTTCCTTATGTTCTTCAATGGCTGGACGCCAGATATAGGAATAGTCTTCTGATCCTTCTTTATCTTTACGCCTCTGCGAAAATTGAATGAAAGTTTTGAGTAGATCGCAGAGCAATTCAAAAGCCTGAATCCCTGCCCCTTTAACAAGCTCAGGAAAATCCTTTTTGAGAATCTCCTCGTATTCCCATATGTCAAACCGTGCTCTTGGCTCTGGTGGTAGGCGGTAGGTCTCTTCAGCCTCAGATTTTTCCGCGTAACTGAGATCAGGCAGAATCTCCAGAAGCACTCGTGCGAGTTCTAATGCAGCGTCAACTTTACCATCTTTAGCAAGGTGAGCGATAAGCGAACCCAATTTTTCAGGCAGACCCAGTTGGTATGGCAATCGAGCCCAGTTCTTGGCCTTTTCAACTAACTGGACAGATAGGTCTGGAGGCATGCTCAATGCAGCATCAGGTAAATCTTCACAAACACGGACATTATCTGTATCGGGGATCTGTAGAATAACTTCTAATGCAACTTCAGGGCTGAGGGACGCCATCCGTGCAAGATAGCGAGATTCAGGCCAAGGAGGAAAATGAATAGTGCCTCGTGTTTTGTCCCTCTGAGTCTTAGGTGGGTTACTGAAGAAACCCTTAGATTTCAGCGGGCTAATCCACTCAGGATTTTCAAGCCGATCGAAGAAGTAGCGATAATGCTCAGCATGGCCCAACAGAGCCACCGCACGATCAACCTGTTCGGGAGTTGGCGTCTTCCAGGATTTCATCGAGTCCCTCTACGGTTTTAAAAAAACCACGTACTAATGATCCAAGTGTAAACTCAAAGAGTTCAAAGTGGCTAAGAAACTCTGTTATGTCAACGTCATTGTTTCCATCATGTGGGACGTGCACTTTTTTCACAAACCATTTTGTCACTCTTAGCCACTGATGAATAATGGGCCGTAATGTATCGCGTAATTTTTGATTTTCGGGTGCAATGCCTTCAAACAGACGAAAGGCCGTATCCTCTGTTGTTTCACGACTTTCAACATGCTCCCTTAAAAGGGCAGCAATCTTCTGAAATAGTGGATAGGGGACTGGAATGTGAGCAGATGGGATCTCGGTTCCTTCGCTAAAACTCACAGGCATAGCTCCCTCCAGCGAGAATCCAGATTTCTGCCAATCGTTCGCGATCTCGTCTAGTTTATTGATATATTGAACCGTTCCACTGCTTCTTGAGCCTGTAATAACATCCGGTAAACAATTACGAATTTCACGAACTGCATGGGCAACAAATCGAATTCTACCAGGAAATTCGGATATAAAAATTATTCGAAGCGCTCCCTCATATAACTGACCAAGCGTTGGAGCATTCCTTTGAAACCATGCATGTAGTTCCTGCCGAAGGGGTGTCCAGTAATTTTCGGCAATTGGAGGCGCGGGTGAGAAATGACTTGGTATCGGTTGTGCGTTGGGTAATTGAGATTCCGTCGTCACTACAACTCTCCCCGAAAGGCTTTAGAGAGGACAGAGGGGATTGCTTTTCTTAATTCATCTTGCATTTCTTTTTGTAAGATCACAATATATGATTTTTTAAAATGAAGTCGCAAATTGCGACCTCAAAAATTCCCCACAGACCCCCCTACCTCTATATAGATATAGTTTTCATCCATAAAGGCAAGGTCGTGCCCTTACTTTCTCACCACGAGTACAGGTACTTTTGTGTCCTTATGGATTACCCCAAAGGTAACACTGCCAAGCAATGCTGCCTGCAGAGCGGTTCTGCCATGGGATCCCATGATGATGAGGTCTGCCTTTGACTTCTCCGCCTCTTTCACGATTTCCTCTGCTGGATGACCGTGCCTGATAACCTTTTTTGACTGAATGCCGCCTTTCTCACATTGCTTTGAAGCCTTTTCAAGATAAACTTCAGCCGCCTGCCGCAGATAATCACCAACCGGCTCTATGAGGCGGCTTGAGGTTGCTTCATCAGGAATTGACTGGGCCATAAAGAAACGATCATCAACTACAGCAAGCAGTGTTATCGTAGAACCCATTTGTTTTGCCAGCCCAACTGAGTATTTAATTGCTTTTTTTGCTGTCTCTGATCCATCTGTGGCAACAAGGATTTTTGTAATCATAAATCCTCCTCTCGTTAATGATGCTTGCTCTCTCTCCTGGGGGATTTCCCGTTCAAAATCCTCTATAATACCTTCGCAGATAAAAGGCAAGGGGCAAACGCTGCGAGTGTCAAGGCAAACGCTGCGAGATCTCTGAAAAAGTCAATAAACCAGGGTTCTGAGTGCGAATGAAGATTTTTTCGGTAATCCGCCGAAGGCGGACCGCAGGCGGAGAGTTTCGAATTTGCAGTGAAGCAAGAGTTAGAATTGTTCCGCCTCAGGCGGATTGCCGAGCAACGAGGAACCCTGTTTTTAGAGACTGGCTGCCCTTTCGGTTGACAGATTGCCTTCTCCGGTATAAAAGAACCGGGGGCGAGAAACCCGAAAAAAGGAGAAGCACGATGGCAAACAAGGGCGTTACGGTGATTGCCCGGGTCAGGGCAAATGATGGGAAAGAGGAGATGGTCAGGCAAGAGCTCACGGCGCCCATAGCGCCGACCCGTTCAGAACCGGGTTGCGTTACGTACAACCTGCACCAGGGCGCTGATAATAAGGCTCTCTTTATGGTGCATGAAAGCTGGGCGAGCAAGCACGACCTGGACGAACACCTGAAGAAGCCCTATCTGAAAGCCTTTTTGAAGAAGGCTAACGAGCTGCTGGTTGAGCCGGTGGAGATAACGCTCTGGGAACAGATCGGATGAGCACGAACAGACTCTTCGTCCTCTTTGTCTGCTGTGCGGTGATTTTTACCGACATGGTGGGATACAGCATCATAGCGCCGAGCATCCCTCTCTTTGCAAAGCTCTTCGGGGCATCAGATGCCGTTATCAGTTATGCCTTTGCGGCCTATCCGGTCGCCTTCCTGCTCACAATCATCCCTTTTGGCTTCGTGGTTGACCGGATCGGCAAGAACCATCTCGTCATCGGCATCGGCATGTTCAGCCTTGCAGCAGCCTGTCTCGTTTTGATCCTTTCGGAATCAATCCTTACTTTTTCTCTGGCCAGGGCATTCCAGGGGATTGGCTCTGCCGCCTCCTGGGTAGCGGCTCAGCCGCTTGCCGCCCAGCAGATAGACACCTCCAAAAAGAAGGGGCTGGAGATAGGCTCTATCACCATCGCCATGGGGCTAGGGATGATTTTAGGTCCACTCATCGGCAGTGTCGGCGGCTTGAGAACGCCTTTTGTAATAAACCTTTTCCTTGCCCTTGGCATCGGCATCCTGAGTCTTCTCTCTCTGAAGGGAGAGCACCTTAAGGAAAGGGTGGTTAACTATGATTACCTCTCCATCATTAAGCGAACCAACATCGTCATCGCCTGTCTGGTGATCATGTTCCTCTACGCAAGTATCGGTATGATGGAGGTCCTCTTCCCCCTCTACATGGATTCTCTTGGTTATGTGAAGAGCAGTATCGGGGTCCTCTTCTTTGTTCTTTCCCTCTTTCTCGTGATCGGCCAGCCCTTTACCGGCCACTGGATGAACAGGGTGGGTCCGCACCTGCCTGTCTTTATTGGCTTCTTCTCCATCGCCCTTGCGCTTTCTCTCATGGTCCTCTGCACATCCTTTGCAGGCTGGATCCCTGTCTTTATCCTTTTTGGAGTTGCCCTGGGCATGCTCATATCAGCCTCCATGCTCCTCATTGCATTGAACAGCAAACCCGGCGAGCAAGGCGCTGCCTATGGGATATGGAACTTTTCCTTTTCTGTGGGCTACCTCGTAGGGCCTGCTTTAGGGGGAACCCTCTCGGATATGTTCCGTATCTGGGCCCCGTCAATTGGCGTCCGAGCCCCCTTCTTCTTCTTTTCGGTCCTCATCCTGGTCTGTTTGGCGTTCTTCAGGCTCGTCATGGCGAGAACCGGGCAATCATCAACCAACATTTAGGCGGGGTGTTCCTAATCTGGTGGCTTTAGAAACAAGGGTCGTTGGGGATTTTGAAAACTCTTATGAACGTCATTGCGAGAGACAAAGTCTCGAAGCAATCTCAGCGTTTGCTTCATTACTTCTAACATTTTTAGATTGCTTCGTCGTCCGCCACGGCGGACTCCTCGCAAAGACAACAGAAGGTACCTTTTCAACAGCCCACCGTTAACTTAGTTTTCGTCCTCGCCCTTCTGGATAAAAGGCAAGTTCACTTCCTCTTACGGAGGGCCTGGCGGGGACGGGACAGCGTCTGCCTTTTGCGGGCGAATAAGGGAGGCTATTACGGAAATAATGAGCAGGGCGGCAATGACGCCCAGGGCTGTGGCAGTTGGGATTTTATAAAGATCGGCGAGCAGCATCTTTGCTCCCACGAAGACGAGGACGGCGGAAAGTCCGTAGTGGAGATAGTGAAACAGCTGCATCATCCCGGCCAGGGCAAAGTAGAGCGCCCGCAATCCCAAGATGGCAAATACGTTCGAGGTGTACACAATAAATGGGTCGAGCGTGATGGCAAGAACGGCGGGGATTGAGTCCACGGCAAAGATGATGTCGGTTGTTTCAACACAGAGGAGCACGATAAACAACGGGGTGGCAAAGTAGCGTCCTGCCTTCTTAATGAAAAAATGACCGTCCTCGTAGCGATTTGTAACGGGCATAAAGCGGCGGAATATCCTGAGCACCGGGTTTCTCTCCGGATGAATCTCTGCCCCTTTCTGAAAGACCATTTTTATGCCGGCGAACACCAGAAATGCTCCAAACAGGTAGATGATCCAATGAAATCTCTGAATCAGCGTTACGCCGGCAAAGATGAACGCGGCCCGCATGATAAGCGCTCCGAGAATGCCCCACAAGAGGACCTTTTGCTGGTAGTGCCTGGGCACACGAAAATAGGAGAAGATCAACAGAAAGGCGAAGATATTGTCTGCGCTGAGAGACTCCTCGACGAGATAGCCCGTCAGGAATTCAAGGGCGGCCTGCGGACCACGCCAAAAATAAACTCCCAGATTAAAGATAAGGGCCAGCGAAACCCAGATGCCCGTCCAGAGGAGAGCCTCCCGGATTCTGATAACACGGGCCTTGCGGTTAAAAACCCCGAGGTCCAAAGCGAGCATTGCCAGCACAAAAATATTAAAGAGGGCCCAGAGCAGAATCTGCGTTGACATCAGACCGCCTTTTCCGTTGGGACGAATGTCCCCCCGCACCGGTCAATGGCATGCCAGCTTCTCATGGCGTTGCTCGCTGATAAAAAAGAAGTAACGGAGTCATAGAGGATGCAGGTTGTCTGAAGATTGCGAGAGGTCTGAGCGGCTTTATGGTAATAACCGTTTTACAGCTAAAGTGCCTTCTCCACAATATCTATTTTATATCCTTTCTTGGCATTCTCCAGCCAGGCGCGGAATGTCTCGCTTTGTTTTTTTCTGAGAACGGCCTGGCGGAAGGCGTCTGCTTCCGCCGCAAACTGGTCCTTTTCCACATCCCTTTTCTCCTTGAGCTTAATCAGGTAGAAGGTGTCTCCCGCGAACAGCGGGGTCTCGGGATAGGGATGGTCAGGGGAAAGTGAAAAAGCGGTTTCTTTAAGCGATCCTGCTCTGCCGATCTTGGGAACCACGTCCCCTCTGCGGCTGAAGAAACCCGTGTTCAACAGGGGGATTTTTTCTTTCGAGGCAACTGACTCAATGGGTTCCCCCTTCTTAATCTGGGCCAGGATTTTGCCGGCCCTGTCCTGTGCCAGCGCTTTTTCTTTCTCCCTTTGCACCGCCCTTGCTACCTCAGCCCTCACTTCAGAAAGAGGGGGGATGTGCTGGTCCTGCCGCTCCTCCACCGTGAGAAGAAAATAATGGGGAGGGGCCTTGATCACGGTGCTCAGGGTATCCTTCTTCAAGGAAAAGGCGGTGTCGACGAGACCCTTTTCAATGCCCGCCCCCTCGAGCAGAGCCTGGGCTGAGGCAAAGGGGGTCTCCTTTATCGGCACACCCTTTCGCTGGGCATATCCGTCCAGGTCTTTGCTGCGATAAAGCAGATTGTAGGCTTCTTTGGCTTCTTTCTCGGCAAGATCTTCTGCCCTTTCACGCTGGAGTTCCCGCACAATTTCATCCTTGACTTCTTCGAAGGGCTTAACCCGTGGCTCTGCAATGTCCTCCACCTTGATGACATGGAACCCGTACTGGGTCTGGATAACCGGGCCGACCTCCCCTTTGCCCAGAGAGAAGACTGCCTGTTCAAAGGGCTTGGCCATCTGTCCGGTCTGAAAATATCCCAGGTCGCCCCCGTTCTTTGCTGTGCCCGCGTCTTCTGAATACTTCCTGGCAAGAGCGGCAAAATCTTCCCCTTTTTTAGCCAGCCCGTAAATCTCCTCAGCCTTTTTGCGTGCCTGCTGCAACGCTTCGGGTTTTTCTGCGGGGGTGGTCTTAATTAGGATATGCCTCGCCTTCACCTTCTTGGGCTCAGCAAATCTTCCCGGCGAAGACTGATAAATTGCCGCTACATCCTGAGGAGAAACCGAAATCCTGGTTTCATAATTCTGCGGATCAAAGGCCAGATACTTAAACCGTACCTTGGGCGGCACCTGAAATGTTTGGGCATGGCCGTCAAAATACTCCTTGAGCTCTTTCTCAGTAAGGTCTTTCTCCTGCACGCGGGGCGGGTCAATCTTCAGAAACCACACATCGATCTCCTGTTTTTCGGCACGGTACTCATCGAGCACCTCTTTTTCAGAGACCTTTGTCGTCCCCTTGATGGCCTTTTCCAGTTTAGAGATAACCATCTCGGTCTTCAGCTCATCCTCAAACTCCTCCGGGGTGAGTCTGTTATACCGCACGAACTGAAGGTACATCTCCCGATTAAAAACCCCGCTTTCCTGAAACGTCTGGTTGGTTTCGATTACTTCCCTCAGCTCTTCCGGGGTTACCCCCAGAGAAAGCTTCTCTGCTTCCTTTAAAAGCACGATTCGAGTTATCAGATTTTCCATGGCCATCCGGCGCAGGTTGAGCCTTTTTATGGCTTCTTCCGGGATGCCTTCCGGATAGAGCCTCTGATAAATACGTATGAGATTGTTGTAGCTCGTCTGAAACTCTTTCTGGGTAATGTCATAATCGTTCACCGAGGCGATAACCCCCTCTTTTCTCCCCCGGAGCCCACCGATGCCCCAGAAAATAAAGACCACGATCACCGTAAAAAGGGCGACCTTAATAAACCAAGACTTTGCGTTTCTCCTCATGAAATCAAGCATTCATTCTCCCTCGCTCACCATTTCTCTCCGGCCACCGCCCTGGCGGTCTCTGACGCCAGCCTTGTCCTGTTTCGCTAACCCCTGCTGTGATATTGGCGGTTAATCCGTGAGCAAAGTATTGCTTAGCCTCGCGTAAAAAGCAAGGGGTTTTGTTCTGTGTAATTTCGCTCTTGATATGTGCTCTGTGCTCTGATAATATTGCACCATAAAAAATGGGAGAGGCTGTACATGTTTATAGATCGCTTCTTAGGGCTGTTTTCCAACGACTTAGCCATTGACCTCGGTACGGCCACCACCCTTGTGTACGTCAAGGGTAAGGGGATTGTGTCCAACGAACCGTCGGTTGTTGCCATCAGGAAAGACTCCCGGGGCAACAAGAAGATCCTTGCAGTTGGCAATGAAGCAAAAAAAATGCTGGGGAGAACCCCTGCTAATATTGTTGCCATTCGTCCGATGAAAGACGGTGTGATTGCAGATTTTGAGGTTACCGAGGCAATGCTCAGATACTTCATTGCCAAGGCACACAACCGGAGAAATCTCATCCGACCCCGGGTCGTTGTTTCTGTGCCTACCGGCATTACCCCCGTTGAAAAAAGGGCCGTTCGGGAATCGGCGGAACTGGCCGGGGCGAGAGAGATTTATCTCATGGAAGAACCAATGGCAGCAGCCATTGGGGCTGGATTGCCGGTAAGCGAACCAACGGGAAATATGATCGTTGATATCGGGGGGGGCACAACCGAGGTGGCGGTTATCTCTCTGTCGGGGATCGTTTACAGCCATTCTGTCCGGGTGGCGGGCGACAAGATGGACGAGGCTGTCATCCAATACGTGAAAAGAAAATACAACCTCCTGATCGGGGAGAGGACAGCCGAGGCTGTAAAAATCGCCATAGGAACTGCCTATCCTGATAAAGAGACCAAGATGGCGGAAATTAAGGGGCGCGATCTTGTCTCGGGCATTCCCAAGACCCTCGAAATCAACTCAGAAGAGGTGATGGCTGCAATCTCAGAGCCGGTGAACGCCATCGTAGAAGCAGTGAAGGTCGCCCTGGAAAGGATGCCGCCCGAACTTGCGGCAGACATTGTGGACAGGGGCATTGTCCTGGCTGGTGGTGGGGCGCTTCTCCACAACCTCGATGTCTTGCTCCGGGAAGAAACAGGTCTGCCTATTATTGTGGCTGAAAATCCTCTTACCACTGTTGTCATGGGAACGGGAATGGTGCTGGACGAGTTGATTTTTTTGAAAGAGGTTGCGTTGGATTGAAGGGGCGCGACCACGGAATAAACGATGTTGGTGCTGCTAAAAAAACGCCGCTTCTTTCTGCTGGCGGTTTTTCTCCTGGTGTTATCGCTCGCCCTTCTCTCGTGGGACGTAACCTCCCCCCGCTCCGCCTCTTTTATTGAAGGGGCGGTTCTTACTGTCCTCTCTGTACCGCTCAAGGCCCTGAGCTTCATTTCTCGCGAGACCAGCTCTGTCGTTGATAAATACATCTTGCTGGTTAATCTCAAAGATGAAAATCGATCCCTTCGAGAGGAAATCCAGGGGCTTCGCAACGACAACCGCCTGCTCCAGATAGAGGCAAAAGAAAATGAACGGCTCAGGGATGTTCTCCTTTTAAAAGACAGGGTTCCGGCAAAGACCGTTGTTGCTGAAATACTGGGGGAAGATCCCTCGGGCTGGTACAAGACTTTGGTGATTGACAGGGGGGGCAGATGGGGTATCCGGGCCGGGAACGGGGTGATTTCACCGCAGGGGGCGGTGGGAAGAATCCTCGACGTTGGTGAAAACATAGCCAAGATCCTTTTGATCGTTGACAAAAACAGTTCCATAGATGCTATGATTGAAAGAACCCACAGCCGGGGGATTCTTGAGGGCGGGGGTCACAGGCTCTGTGAGTTAAAATACGTAGAGATTGAGGAGGATGTTAAACCCGGGGACCGGGTGGTCTGCTCTGGGCTCGGCCGCGTCTTTCCCGAAGGGTGCCCCATTGGCACGGTAACCCGTGTGATCAAGAGGGGGGGCGCCCTTTTTCAAAGCATAGAGGTTTCACCGTGCGTAAACTTCTCTCGCATAGAAGAGGTCCTGGTTACCATCAACTGAGTGTTGCCATACCATGAAAAGGTTTGTTCTGTTCTTTGTTGCGGGCGTCTTTCTCGCCCTTGTTCAGACCACTTTTTTGTGCTCGATCTTTCCCTCCACCCCCCGCCCAAACCTCATCTTGATCGTCATGGTCTATCTGGCAACGAGTGTTGACGCCGGCTGGGCGCTCCTGTGGACAGCCTCTCTGGGCCTTGTTTTTGATGTGTTATCCGGCGGGCCTTTTGGCCTTTTCGTCTTCGTGTTCCTGGCAGTACACGTGTTTATAAAAGGCGTGAGTAAGGTCTTGTTGTTGAAACACCCTGTTTTCCTGGCGGGGACGGTGCTGCTCGCGCATGTTTTGCAAACAGCGTTCCTCGCAGCGATTCTTGCAGTGTTGGGCCTCCCTTTTCCCGAAGAGCTCTCCCGCGCAGAAATCATCCCTTTGTTCATTGGCCTCTTTGCTGTTGCTTTGATAAGCCTGCCTTCTTTTGTTCTTCTTCAAAGAATTGACAGTCCGCCGGCATTGCCACGGCTGGACAGGGGCAGCATGGATGTTTGAAGAGAAAGATGCTAACCGCAGGCTGATCTGGGTTCAGTGGGTTGTGGCCATATCCTTTTTGATCTTAACTCTTAGGCTCTGGCAGCTCCAGGTTATCCGGGGCTCGGATTATCTGGCCCGGTCAATTAAAAACCGAACGCGCGTGCAGCGAATACAGGCGCCTCGGGGGTTCATTCTTGATGCAAAAGGACGTTTTCTGGCAAAAAACACCCCCTCGCTGAATGTATATTTGATACCACAATACTTTAAGGGCGACCTTGCCGCCCAGGGGCGGTTGGCAAAAATTCTTGCCTTAAACCCCTCCCTTCTTATGAAAAAGATTGAGGGCTTAAAAAGCCTCCGTCTTTTCGAGCCCATAAAGATTAAGGAGGGTATCGGCAGGGACGAGTTCGGCCTTATCGTCCAGGACAAGACAGAACTGCCCGGCGTAACAACAGATGCCATTCCTAAAAGGGTTTACCCCGAAACGACGCTCGCTGCACACCTCTTGGGCTATGTGGGCGAGGTCGACAAGGATGATCTCCGACGGGGGCAGCCTGTGGCAAGAAATTACCAGCCCGGCGACTGCCTGGGCAAGAGTGGCGTTGAACAGGCAATCGATGATTTTCTGAGGGGCGTAGATGGGTACACAGAGTCAGAGGTTGATGCCTCGGGTCAAAGGACGAGGGTGTTAACAGAGAGGGGGGCTGTGCCCGGGGGAAGCGTGTTTCTTACCATCGATTTAGATTTACAAAGACTGGGCGAAGAATGTCTTGGCGATCACCGGGGTGCGCTTGTTGCCCTTGATCCAAGAGACGGTAAGATTCTGGCGATGGTAAGTCGGCCCTCTTTTGATCCGGGCCTTTTTTCACAGAGAATTACAAAAAGAGAGTGGCAGAGGCTTTTAACCGACCCCTCTTGCCCTCTGATGAACCGGGCGATCCACAGCCAGCTTCCGCCCGGATCTATTTATAAGGTTATAGGCGCCATTGGGGGTCTGGAAGAGGGGGTGATCGATCTCGATACCACCTTCTATTGTCCGGGATATCTTAAGCTGGGAAACAGGTTTTTTAGCTGCTGGAAGCCCGGGGGGCATGGAAGGGTAAATCTAAGGCAGGCCCTTGTTTCTTCCTGTGATGTCTATTTCTATCAGGTTGGTTTGAGGCTGGGTGTAGACGGGCTAAAAAAGTACGCTCAGCTTTTTGGTCTGGGGGCGAAGACTGGCATCAGCCTGCAGGGAGAAAAACCCGGCCTGATACCCTCATATCGTTGGAAGAAGGAAAGAGCTGGAAAGAGCTGGTCTGCAGGAGAGGTGGCTTGTCTGGCTATCGGGCAGGGATATAATCTCATAACACCCCTGCAGGTTGCAAATCTCTACGCCGCCATTTCAAACGGCGGGACGCTCTACCTGCCCCAGTACTTACTCAAGGGCGTCAGGGGGGATGGAACGGTTAGCATGGAATTTTCCCCCCGACCCATAAGAAGAGTGTCTGTATCGCCCGACACCTTGGCTATCGTAAGGGAAGCCCTTGGGGGCGCGGTTAATGCGCCCGAAGGAACGGGGGGCCGGGGGCGGGTTGCTGGCATGGAGGTGGCCGGGAAAACAGGCACTGCCCAGGTCGTTGGGAGGGGCAAGGGTTCGGGCAAAAGGTTCTCTGATCACGCCTGGTTTGTTGCTTTCGCGCCAAAGGATGAGCCGGAGATTGTGGTGGCGGTTGTAATCGAGCATGGGGGGCACGGCGGGGCTGCTGCCGCCCCGGTTGTGCAGAAGTTTCTTGTGGGGTGGGGGCATGTCTCTGGCCGGTGAAATATCCGCCCTCATTGACCGCAGGGCAATCCATAATTTTGAAACCGGCATTGTTGGTGGGGTTGTCATAGTTGTCCTGTTGGGCATAACAAACCTTTACGGGGCAGCTACCTTTTCTCGCCAGGCAGACTCCCTGCTCTTTTTTAACCGGCAGATTGTCTGGTTTTTAGTCTCGCTTGTTTTTTTGGTGCTGGTGCTGTGCATCAATTACCATACGCTGATTTACTACGCCTTCTCTCTTCACCTCTTTTCTCTATTTTTACTCTGTCTGGTTATCTTTGTTGGCAAGATCTCCTCCGGTGCGCAGAGGTGGCTTGA
>Ga0315284_10005341_pt1 | contig 18221 bp, 31 predicted proteins | sample YL17G09_16_MG_FD_203696 | JGI IMG/M metagenome (GOLD analysis project Ga0315284, IMG submission 203696) | Sediment microbial communities from Yellowstone Lake, YNP, Wyoming, USA - YL17G09_16 | ecosystem: Environmental > Aquatic > Freshwater > Lake > Sediment | place: USA: Wyoming | collected...
CCAGAGTATGTCCAGGTCATGGTCGACATGCCTGGGAAGCTGTTCGAACTCAAGTTGCAGGTGTCCGAGCTGGTGCAGATCATCGACCTCTTAAAGCAGGGAGTCCAAGGAATCACCGAGATAGAGGTCATCAAGCTAGAGCAGGAAGTGGCCCATCATGGAGGAACGGGCAAATGATGAGAGACCTGACCCCGCTCCTGGAGGATTTCATCACGTACGACGGCAAATGCGCCCTGTGCAGGAATCGGAGCAGGTACTCGAGTTGGTGTTTCATCCGATCGATAGTCGTCAACGAGGGCGATAGCTGCAAGGATTACAAGGAGAGGGGCAGGCCATGAGTGAATCTATCCGAGTAGAGATGGGCATTCAAAGGTTCATGAGAGTTGGTTGGAAGTACCTGAAGATTGCCTCAGATTGGTTATATCCAGTCCTCTTAATCATAATGGGGTTGTTTATCTTCACGGCTCCCGCAACGGTTGATGATTCAATAGATCTGACCAAAAGACAACTGATGGGTTGCCTAGCAATTACTTTAGCTTTGCTCAGGTTGCCACGAAAGGGAAAGGTGAAGCTATGAGACATCGATTCTGGGTTCAATTCATCCAAGACATCAATGACTACCCCAATATGTTCCAGTATGAGACAATGACGCTCTTCATTCCTTTCTTGATCGTAGCAGCCTATATCTTCCCAAGTCTGAAGTTTCAAGCCTGTCCTCACAAGGTCACAATCGAGAAGTTCAAGGAGAGGATGAGGACATGAAGTGCCCAGACTGTGGAGAAGAACTGAAATACATCTTTGAGACAGAGCCTTATCATCTTGGCATAGAAGGTCCTAGACCCGCCCCCTACGCGATCTGCCCAGGTTGCGGTCATAAGGAGCTGATGAAGTGATGTCCGAAACCCGCGAGAAAGAGACAGCGACCATAGCCAGTCCTATGAGTTATCTCAAGACGGACGAGATAGTGTGCATTTTGTCCGTTCTTCACGAGGAGGAAGAGAGACTGATGTTCCGGCTCGGATTGGAGCTCGGGGCCCGGGTATCCGAGATCTCAAGCCTCAAGTGGACCAATGTCAACTTCGCGGAGAAGTACGTCGTCATCTGGGACGAGAAGAAGGACAAGTACCGAGTCTGCGTTCTGCCTGAAGACCTCTGGACCCTGCTCCGCGAATACTCAAAACGAGTCGACAAGCGGAGGGAAGACAGGGTTTTCCCCTATTCCAGCAAGACCTTGAACCGAAGGATCAAGCAATGGGCCAAGGACGCCGGCATCACGAGAAGGGTCCGATGGCACACTCTGAGGCATACCTACGTCGTCGAATCGCGAAAGAAGGGAAGGGAATGGTCCTTGATCTCGGCTCAGACGGGGGACACAGCAGCGACTCTGATCCAGGAATACGATAAGCTCAGCCTTGAGGACCGACAGAAGATGACCAACGAGAAACCTCTTATCTAGAAGATAAACACTAGGAGAGTATGGCAATGACAATTTTGAGGTACATCACCCAGGATGGGCGGATGATCGAGGAGAAGACCAAGATCAATGAACGATACATTGAGCAACGTGACGGATTTCATCCCATGACGAACGATTGTGTCTTCCAGGATAGCGAGAGGCGAAGAGACAATAGCATACTCTTGGTTGAGGGTGTGACCCCTCCCTTCGGTTCAGGTATGGGTCATGAAGATATAGAGAACTACTTTCGAGAATACATAGTGGCAGAGCAAGGGTTCAAGCAGCCGACGGTCTCTAAGATATGGAAAAGAACATTCATGGCGATCACCGACTGGATAACCACGAACGGCCTCTATCTGGGGATAATCATTCTAATACTGGGATCGATAGCAGCTACTCTCTGGCCGAGGTGAAAACATGGCAAAGATAAGAGATTTCACAGACTATCGGATGGCGATTTATGAAGCTGGGGAGCAGATTACTTCAGACATCCATATTCGATTCCTTCCAAAGGAGAAGAACAATACCAAATCGACCCGTGCGGTTCTTACTGTCGTCGATGCCGATGCGTCAATCCTGCAAAATCTACCGACCAATGCAACCGTCACCGGGATCAAATACAATGGCTTCAAGTATTTTTTTGAAAGTCAACGTGGTCGGGCATATCGGACTAAGAAAGCTGCATGGTCGAAATGGCAGTCAAAACACCCGATCAAAAGCATGAAAGAGATATTTAGGGCAAAGAAGATTGGCTACCTGATATACTCTGAACCTTGCGATCATAAATGTTCCATCTGCGTGCATAAGAACGATGAAACCTATCTCTGCCCAGTAACAGTCGAAGCCTACCACCATTCCATAATCCGACAGCCTTCTGGTCTTCTGCGAACGGATCCTCGTCAATTCGTCGTTGAGAATGGCAAAACACGGCTCTCCGATATTGAAGTCGTGACGCCATTCATGCTGAAGGTCAGGATTGAGAACAGATTCTATAGAGACCAGTTCAAATCGTTCAAGTTCGGAGCAATGAAGGCATTCACTGGGCATCGATTAATCTATCTGATAATCGGGATAGCAGTTGCTGCGATACTGGTGTTGTACTTCACCGGCAATCTACCGATCTGAGGTGATGACATGGACGAGGAAACGAACAACAAGATAAGGAAATTTCAAGGACAGGAAATCGAAGACGAACCCGAGAGCGAATTGCGGGACCGAGATCCTAGAGCTCATGTAACGAAAGCAATGACCCGAGGCAAGATCGACATATTGCCAGAAGTCTCAGAGGTCCCCTCAGCCGAAGTCCTCCGATATTTCGTCAACCAGGATGTCGACGGTCAGATCATGTCGCCTCTATTCCATATCCCGCAGTACGCGATGTTGAGCCATCTGATCTCCAAGGATAGAAAATCCAGACAGGAATACACGGACATACTCAGCAAGAGTTACTATCAGGACCAGATGATGGGGGTTCTCAGTAGCGGCCCCCAGATACTCAGGAAAGCAATCAAAGGGCAACAGCAACAAGAGGGGCCAGATGAGTAGGCAATATCAGGACTTCTTGAGAACTCCTTTCAAGCAATTCCGGCCAGTCAACATCATCACTCCAGATTACTATATCAAGGGAAACAGCAAATGGGTCCGGTATTATCGCGTCCCACTACTAGATGAGACTGGCATATATTATACAGCTGAGATCATCAAAGAGAAGATCGACCACAATAAGAACGCCCCAGTCCTAGTGACTGGCGACCCTGGAGTCGGGAAATCCACCTTCATCTCCAAGGTGGCCAGAAACATAGACTCTTCTTTTGATGTTGACAAGGTAGGATTCACCCTGGATGAGTTCAACGAGATATTTGCAGGCAATCCTCAAGGCAATGGAGCATTGGGCATCTACCCCATAGCCGATATGGATGAGTCCGCTTATGCTGCCTTCACGGATGACCGCCTACAGACGGCCCAGACCGAACTAGCGAAGAACCTTATCATCAGCAGGATAAAGAAACAAATAGTCTTCTTCGGAGCTCCCAAAGCTAAGCAAATCAATTCCAGGGTCCGAGACCTAGCCACTCTCTGGGTCCATGTCTCTGAGCCAGATTATGATCTCCAAGGATATGCCGAGGTCCATTTGCCTCCGCCCAGGAAGCAGAGCAAATACGGTACAGGGAAATACTGGGAACCTAGCTACGCGTTCACTTTCAAGAAGGAGAAAGGAGAATTCTGGAAGAAATACGAAGCCAAAAAGGTTGCATTCATCAAGAAAGCCCTGGAAGGGAATGGTAAATCTTATCGGAAGATCACTGTCGAACAGATTGAACGCCTAGATAATCTCGGCTTGAAAACCGACGCCGAGAAAGGCGACTTCTTTGGTGTTAGCAAGAACCGGATCTGTCAAATCCGAAATGCGGAATCTGCATCTAAAGTTTGAATTTCATTATGAGTAAGTACTATTAATATACGGCCGCTTACCGCTTACCTCTTACCGATTTTTGCTAATGTCTTGCGTTCCAATTCTTGCTAGAGGCAACTAGCCAGCAATACGAACCGTCTTCTCACATTCGATTCACACTCGTTAATATCTTCACACCAACATTTATATGCGCTGGCGTTGTTAATCTAACCTGATAACAAACATGGTAACAAACCTTGTTGACGTGTCAAGATCCTCCTCTTCAGTAGGTACGGAGGAGGAGGTGATTGATCCATGAAGTCTTGGAAATCAATTAAGGCAGAGCTGAGCGTCGGCAAGCTCGTCGGCGTTCTGATCTTTGTCGTAATCGCTATGGCTCTTCTCCCGACCATCATCTCGAGCACGAACTCGGGGGTGAACAGCTCAGACGACTACGGCAGCGCTCAGACGCTCCTGACCCTGGTTCCGCTGTTCTACGTGATCGCCATCCTGGTAGCCGTCATAGTCTGGGTGGTCCACGAGACCGGAGGTATGGGGGGTTAGACAGCTCCTCAGATCCAGCCCGTCGCAGACTAGGAACGGGCAAACCTTTTCATTTCTTTGAAATCCGCCAGCACGTAACCTAGGAGAACCAAATATGGAAGACAGAAAAAGCAACAACAGATTCAGGATCACTAGCATCATCATAGCGGCAGTCATGGGTCTCATAATCATCGTCTCCCTGGGTATTATGCCCTCAATTTCTCAATCAGTCTCGGCCAATCCTGGTCCTTGGGAGGACTTCCTGGCCCAGATGACATTCACGAAAGAGCCAGACAATCCTTTGATGGAACCGACACTAGCCTGGGAATCAGACGAGATCGGTGACTACACGGTCCTTGAAGAAGCCACTCGATTGAATCTCTACTATACTGGCTTCAATTATGACACTGGCGGCGGCCCAGTCAATGGCATAGGATTGGCAACTTCACCATTGGCTTACCCACCAACAGTATGGACAAAACACTCGCAGATATTCGCGCCTAATGCGACTCCAGCACAATGGGATTCTGGCTTTGTGCGATTGGGGACGGTTTTCAAGGTCTCATCTACCTACTACATGTATTATACCGGGACGCCCGACCCTGGCTTTGCTGGGGGAGCTAAGATCGGATTGGCTACGTCGTCGGATGGCGAGAATTTCACCGCTTACGCTAGCAATCCGGTTCTCACGATCTCTGGCGCAGAGACTTATGTAGAAGACCCAGCCGTCATTCGCATGGACGCGACCCATTGGTACATGTACTACTCCTACCGACAGGGAGGGAATGTCCTCCCAGGTATTCGAGTTGCCACTTCCACCGATGGAATCACTTGGACAAAAGTCGGCGATGTTCTCGCATTGGGAACTTACCCCGCATGGGATAGCCAGTACATCGAGCACTCGAATGTCTACTACATCGAAAGCCACTATGTCCTCTTGTACGAGGGATATGGGGGCTCGGGCCTGAGGCCTTGGCAAATCGGACTGGCATACAGTACCGATCCACTTGCAACGTTCACGAAATTCACTGGCAACCCGATACTCAGCCCCAGCGAGAAGGGCGGAACTTTCGACGAATACCATGTAGACACGGCCAGCTTCTTTTACAAATCTGGAGTGTGGTATATGTTCTTTGGCGGGGGCGATTCCTACAACTATGGTCCTTCCAGATGGGCTATGGGCATAGCCTATTCTCCAGGGGGTACTCCAGCCTCAACCCCCCCCTCGACCTACATATGGAATGCTAGTGCCCCTGGTGATGCTGATGTTGCTGGCAATTGGTTGCCTGTTGGTCTACCAAAGAATACAGACAACATAGTTTTCAATTCGACGAGCACCTTCACTTGCACATTCGATTTGCTCGGAAGATTTGGGTCCATCACGATGAGTCCTGGCGCAGGCATCGTTTATTTGGCGACGAGTTTCTGGGTCGGGGAATTCCATTTCAATGGCGGGACACTTCAGACAACTCTCGGTTTGATGATAGTGAGTGAGAATTTCACCCGAACCAATGGAACTCTCTCGAGCGGATACTTCAACGTACTTATGGCCAATAAAGGTGGGGTATTTGATACAGGCCCTGGTGCGGGGGATACGTTCAATGCCGGATATTTGAACTTCAAGCATAATACGACCATTGAGGGAGATTGGGCCAGAAGTCAAGGATGGCTCATAATCCAAGCAGGAGCAACCGTTTCGATAGCTTCCGGGTCGCACTTAGTCTGGGATACTTGGACAGGATCATGGGAAAACCTGGGGACCATAACTGGGCCCGGGGAGTTCGTCTATTCGGTCTATACAGATGTTGCTAGTTTTGCTCTCAGTGGAGTGATAACTGCTCCAGTCGAATTTTCGAATCATCCTTCTATGGCGGCTAACCGCACAGTTACCTTGGCCTCAAATACTATATTCCTTTCATCCATCTTGGTCAAATCTGGGATAGGAGCCAATACCAAAACGATAACATTGGACCTTTCAATATCCAATTACACATTGACCGCCGACGGGATAACAATTGGAACATTGGGAGCAATCAACCCGAGGTCATCCTGGATAAACGATTCTGGGGATTGGGATTCTTCAGATGGGTCATTCACTCAGGGTTCGAGCAAGCTGTACATGACGGGCGGCAGATCTGGGAACACGCTCGCTGCATGGTCGGCAGTTGCTAACGGTTCATTGACATTCACAATCCCCAACCTCGAAGAGGGGGCCATGTATGGAGTCCTAGTCGATGGAGAGAGGAAATATACCTTTACAGCAAATGTTTCGAATTCCATCTCGTTCACCTATTCTGGGCCTTGGAGCGAGCATCAGTTCAAGGTAATTGAGACCGTCCTCACACAGCAAGTATCGGTTTTGGTCAATCTAGTCTTCCTCATGTTTGCAGTCGGGATCATCGTTGGTGTCATTGCAGAAGGGACGAGCTCGCTCCGCAAGATGCAGATGCGCACGACAGAGCAGATGGTCAAGTCCCTTCTCAACATGGTCGTCTACATAATCATCGGCATGGCAAGTCTTGGCATTCTCTACAGCATAGTGGCATAGGAGATTCAGATGCTCACAAGGAATAAGGTTCTCAGTCATGCAGTGCTCATACTTCTACTGATAAGCGCATTTCCTCTGATCGTTCATGTCAGCTCGGGGAATGTTTCCGCGACTTCAGCCGACAATACTTGGATTGCCGATGGGAGCAGCAGCGCAAGTGTAGCCGCATCTTGGGAGAATGATACCCTCGTTTCCGGACAAAATATCTGGTTCACTTCTGCCCATGTAGGAGCTTGCTCTTGGAATGTTGCTGATAGTTTCGGAACATTCAATATCAAGACTTATACTAACACGGTCACGCAAGCCGCTTCGTTTTTGGTGACTGGGTATTCTCAGGCGGCGGGGACATTCACTGGTTCGACCAGTTTCGTACTTTCAGATTCGGGGGATTTTTCAAGAACAGCTGGCACGATAACCGCAGGAACACTTCGATTGCACATGACAGGTCTAAATAAAATCTTGACCTATTCAGCAACTTGGGCAAATCAGCTCTTCGCAATTCAATTTTCGGGGAATACAACTGTTGCCTCAAATACATATATTGGTTCGTGGGTCGCGCCAAACTCGTATATCACAATCGACACCGGAGTTACCGTTACACTTAATTCTGGCACAATAATGTATCACTTCTTTGAACCTGGGAGTGTCTGGACAAATCTGGGTATTCTTCAGGGAGCGGGGATATTAAGAATAAGTGCTCATACTGAGAGTCAAATAATCACATTCGGAACAATCGATTGCCCCGTCGAATTATTATGCGAAGGAACTGCAGCAGATAGAACCTTCACACTGGGGGCCAGTGCGATTTTCGGTTCCAGTCTGACTATCTCTGGATGGACGACATACAACAATAATCTTGACCTCACAACTTCGAACTACGCTCTCTCCGCAACCGACATCACGATAGGCACACGGGGCATCATCAACGGAAGAGCATCGACGATCACATGCTCAGGCAACTGGGACTCGAGCGCGGGGACCTTCACGGCTGGAACAAGCACACTGGTCATGTCGGGAAGTTCCAAGACTATCAAGACAGCGAACACCAACGGAGCGTTGTACAACTTCCAGGAGAGTGGAACGACAACCACGAGTTCGAGCATCAATATCACTCACAGTCCGACCGTCGATACTGGGAAGACCCTGACAATCGGAGCGGGAAAGACGGTGGATCTCAACTGTTCTAATGGAGGGGCATATTCCAATCTAGGAACTATTGCTGGCTCTGGGACTATGGAATATTCCTTCAGTACGGCAGACAAGACCCTAGCCTTCGGGGTAGTCAATGCTCCCGTTAGAGTCAGGGCGATAAGCACAGCAACGGCCAATAGGACTATGACTCTCAGCTCTGATAGAGTCCTTGGCAGCACTCTCCTTGTCAACTCAGATCATGCCTCCAATACTATGACTATCGACGCTAGGACGGTCTACCTTGGGGCGATAGGGGCCATAACTGAAGGGACCAGAGGAGATATTCTCTATGCGACCTTCAGCTTTGTCAGTTCTCCAGGCTGGGGTGGGGGTGTCCAAACAGGGCACTCCTACACCTATGAGACGAATCTTAGCACGACGGCCTCTCCCGGGCAGGTCTATACCTTCACTTCAAATGCCACATGGCTCTCCTGGGACTCAACCGATCTCGCAGTTTACGGTACTCCAGATAGCGTCTTCGGAGGTCATTGGTACTATGTCAATATCTCGGTGGCTGATGGAATATTGAGCACATATCAGAACTACACGGTCCTGGTCGTCTCGGTCGAGACCTTGCAGGACTATATCCCACTTCTGATGGCTCTCCTCTTCGGCTTCGGATTGCTCATAGCTGGATTGAAGTTCCGGGAGCTCTGGATACTCGCAGGACCTGTTTGGATCATATGTGGGCTCACAATCTTTATCCCCTATGGGGTCGTTTTCTTACTTGTGAGTGTAGGCCTAGGGATAGTATTGATGTTCAAAGGAGTGTCGCCATATCTATGACAGGAACTGAAGGTGAGTAAATGAGTCTGCTTCAAGACCTGCCGACAATGATTGGCACAATGTTGGGATTTCCAACAAGTACTGCCGCTTACACTGGAGGGATGATCCTCTCAATGGCGGTTTTGTTGGCTGTCGCATTGGCATTTGCTGCCGCTATGGGTGGGCATAAGGGTAGGGATTCAAACATGGTTATGACAGGAACTACCCTGTTCGTGACAATGGGGGCGTTGTATTTGATCGGTTGGTTGCCCTTCATATTCATTATGCTCGGAGTCCTGATAGTCGGAGTCTTGTTCGCAAGCAAAGCAAAGGAAGGATTGGGGATCTAATGGGAGGAGGAGGAGAACGACTCATCCCAACCGCTGTATTCATGCTGACATTCATTTCGCTGACTCTCCTCCTCCTTGGTGGATTCAATCAAATGGTGACCAGAGCAGACCAGAATAAGGGAGGGAAAGCCCCTGCATCATCGGAATCATTGCTGGCTAACGAGCTTATGCTCACTCTATATCTTCCTACTGGTCAAGAAGCGAATGGAACAACTCTGAATGGAGTGAATAAGTACCAACGATTAGATGCTTATCAATTAACTGGGCAGACGGATGTGGGGTGTCTGATTGCGAGAAATTGGACTGAAGGGTATTTCTCACACTTTGCAATGTATTATTCGGGAGTTTCTCCTGCTCCGAAAGTATGTATATCCCGCCTTATCCATACTGATGACCCGACTTTCAAACCAGCCGATTTTCTTCTATTTTGGCAGACATGGATGGGGGGGACTCTGGCTCTAGAAAGACGGTATAGATATGATGTAGTGCCACTTATCGAATTGGCAACTCAGCATGACGCTTATGCATCCGAAGTTGGTCTTAACCTCTCAATAATAGAGTCACATTTGCGTTATTGGGTAACCGACCTAGTAGAATGGTCCAGAAATGACGATCTTGGGGCGAATCTTCGGGATTATCAGTTATGGAATAATCGTTTCAATGTGTCAGTTTCAACAGGATTCAATGCGACTTATGGGAGTATAAGTGCCAGTACACTCATAGGTCAGTTGATCGGTCTGAAACTACCCGGAGTCCCCCAATGGATTCAAGTTCTGATCTTGATTCCGTTTTCGATTACGGTCCTACTTATGGCTGTGATAATCGTTTCCTATTTCATTCCCTAGGTGAACCATGAAACATTCTCATCTATCTATTGTAATCGTTCTGGGGGTCATAGTATCCCTCATCGGCTGCTCATTCCAAGGAATAGCTACTTTGTACCCCTACCATGTTGATACTCCGAATGCCTCCTTTGGGATTGCTGATTGGTACGGCGGTTCTCGATATACCTCTAACGGAGCCAACAACATCTCGGATGGATTCACAATCATGGCATATGCTCCAGTCAATGAGGCGTGGATAGCAACTGGAGGGAACTACACGATCAATCCTTGGACATATCCTGCTCTGCCAGACATGCCGAACAATGCAAGTATTCTTTATGTCGGCATAGTCGCAGTCTATAAGCACTTGACGAGTGAGACTGTATTCTTCCACCTGCAATATACGACTGATGCAACCTATGAGGAAGTCTGGGATGCTGAGGCAACCTGGCATGGTCCGGCAAATGGAACTTTTGAATACTATGTCCCTAATTGGAAGACGATTGAGTTCAACGTGACTGATTCCTCGGTGAATGGTGGGCCTGTCGGCGGGTGGACTCCTGCTATGCTCAAATCCAATCTAACATGGGTCAGAATGGTGATTCAGATGCATACATATTACTCGAACAACATTCTAGTCGATTACATAGGTCTGAAGTATGTGTGGCAATACGAGTACTTCGGAGGATGGCCTGACGAGGAAACCGGAGATGTCTTTTCAGCAATCGGCATCGGTCCTATTCAGATTCTCGGCGGGATCGGCTTCATTGGCATGATTGCAGCTCCCTGTGCCGCCATCTTAGCGGTTAGACAAGGCGGGGGAGGGAAAGCCTACTATGGAATTATGGCATTGGCCGCCTTCACCTTCTGCTTTGGTCTGTTCTACGCTTCAATCAATGGCGGGTAAGTCCTTGGTATCCTCAGAAGTGAGTACGGACATCTACGTCTGCGTCGGGTTCGGCTTGGCATTTGCCGGGTTCATCTTCTCGCAGATATGGTGGATCTTCGGGGGGACCTTGATCTTCATGTCGCCTTTCATGGGGGGATTCATGGATGACGAGCTCGAGAAGAGAAGGGAGTCGAAGGAGTTTTGGATTGATTGAGGGAAGGGCGGGGCGGTCACGGTTCGACGGGATGGAATCGTCATCTCCGTGAGCCCCGAGCCTTCTAGTAATATAATGGTTGTCCGATAATTAATAACTATCGAAGGGACTCTTAATAACGCATTAGATTCGATTGGCGGGGCATCTGTTCTCAGCCGTGTTATTCCGCGCTACCCCGTTTACTTCGAGTCCTCAAGGGTCTTGCCGAGGTCCTGGAGGCATTTGGCCACCACTACCCCATGTGGGGTGAGAGCGTAGAAATCCCCAGTGTTCCTAATGCGGACCTTCCCAGGGACGACCTTGATCATCCTCGCCCTCATTAAGATCTCAAGAGCTTCGCCCAACATGCGGCTATGATGGCCAGTAATCCTAGTCAATTGGAATTGATATGCCTGGCCTACATTCGCCAAGGCCAAAAGAACCTTCAGAGTGGCCGGATGATTGAGAAGGTCATCGATTTTGACGCGACTTTCGTCGAACACAAACGGTTCTAATCATTCTCAGATATATACATTGCGGCTATGTTTTCCTCATCCAGAAAACTATCTGTTGAATCCAATTAATGATTGAATGCAAACATTGATATGCCCACACCGCCATCGGGATACTCATGGAAGGTTCGGGCCGGACGACAATCACGGTTTCTAAGGAGACAAAGGATCGGTTCCTCAAGTTCGTAGGAGCCCCCAAGCGATTCCCGGGTGCAGACGAGGCAATGAAGGCCCTTCTAGATCGGAGCAAATCGGAGGATGGGAAGGAGCATGGAACTGTCTGACACGAAAGTTGCCGTTATTTGGAGGGAGCCTGGTAGCTCACGAGGAATGTCCATCAGCAAAGGAGGTCCGACGAATCAGGTTGTGCCATACGCATTTTCCAATCATGCCAGTAGCCCACAAATAGGGTATAAGTTGCCGTTTTCTTCTGACTTGGTACGATATTCGACACGACTAGAACACCGAAACGACGACATTCCGAGAATAGCGACTCCTTGCAGGATCTGTCCTCAGTACGGTCATGCGTTGATCTTCCCCAGGAAATGCTACTATGAAGCCCAATGCCCTCTTCCACTCCTCTTTTGCGCTAACCATCATGGGGAGAGACCGGTTAGAACGAGTTCTCGAGCTGTCGTAGCAAGCACCCACCCAAAATTTCCCACCCTCGTTCGCCCCTTCCTCCGCCGGCTCTCCTCAACCATTTCAAAACACATCGCATACAATGACCCGACTCGAGAGAACACGAATTTCGGATGGAGGAAGAAAGCATGATCCAACATGGGGAAGGCGAGGCCAGATTCTCTAATCCTTCGGGAGGTACTGACTCAGGCATCGCACAAATAGGTACTCGCCTTCCTCGCCCTGACCAGTTCGATGGCTGTTACGATTGCGCTCTGCGAGATGGGAACAAGTGCCCAGAGCATCCTGAAGGGATACCGTCAAGAGAAATGGGGCCGTGTGAGAAATGGAGACAAAGAAATTGTTGATCCCGGTCAGGTTCCTGTTCGCTCCCAGGATACAGATGAGGAGCAGCATCCGCACATATTTCGAAAAGGATAACCCCGGTCCTGAAATCGTCCGCGTGCATTTCCTGGAAAATAAGTGTTTCGTTCAAATCGACAAGCCCGTTCTCGAATATTCTTCACATCACAGGCTTCAATATCATCTCATTGAGGAGAGCATGACCGAGTACGACATAATCCCCCGGAACAGACGGGAGATCGCGGAGGCATGACATGACAGAAGAGAAGAAGGAACGAATTGTGAAGAAGAAGCCCAACGAACAACAAATTCCCTGGAAGGAACTCACGATATTCCTCCTCGGCCTAATCGCAGGAGTGGTATTCTTCTGATGTCCAACTGCACCAGACAACTGGAACTATTCGGGACCAAGGCGGCCCTCATCAGGACAGGGTTCAAGCTCAGGTCCTATCGGTTCCAGTGCTCTGCGTGCGGGGTCATGGTAGGGAGGAGCGCGAGTGTGTGTGATCATTGCGGAGCTGATCTGAGATGAATTGGAACCGATTCAAGAACCGACAAGTGCATAACGATTGGCTAGAATCTTTCGAATGGGGAAATCGATGCTTGATCTGCGGACGAGCAACGACTCACAAGGCGAAAGAATTCTGGGAGAAAGCTAATCGCTTCGCATCATGGTTCGTGTACGTCATCGGAATCTCTCTTCTTTTGAGTGCCATCGTTTTGATGATAATCTACGTTCTGAATGGAAATGAGCTCTTCAATCATGGAAGTCTGTCAAATGGGATCTATGACTGGTTCTGGATATTGATTTATGCTGCTCTGGGGGCTTCGTTCCTCTACCAAAGAGAACTCATATTCGATAAAGAGGCAACCTGAGATGATAACCGACAAGTCCTGGAGCAAGTGCCTTCGTGCAGGGAAGGAATGCAATACGAATCAGTATCTCTGTGACGGGATGTTCGCCGAAGGGATAGACTGCACTTCATTCAGACCGAGGGAGTATCCGAGGGAGAGATAGAGATGACGAACGAAATCAAAGAAGAAACGGTGTCTCAGCAAATAAACAGGATCGAGATAATTCTTGGTCACATCAGGAAGCTAGGTCCGGCAGAGAAATCCTATCTAAAGAAACTGCTGAACCAGACCGAACTCAAGAATGTGTGATCGCACAATGACAACGAGAGCGGGAAAGGCGGAACACGGAATGGGCAAATGCCTTGGACCTAAAGGAACCTCCTCAGATAGAGAACTCTCTGGGATTCCTCGCGGGGATTCTAAGGTTCGGTTCGACACGGAATCGAGGGAGGGCGTCCGAGTAGGGGTCGCTCCTCAGAGCCTCCGATATGTTTCGCCCCCCGACTCTCTCAAGGACGGTGAGGGATGATGAGCGACTCGGTCAAATATCGAACTGTATTGGCGGATCCCCCTTGGAACGAGGCCGGTGCCGGAGAAATAAAGCGAGGAGCCGACAGACATTACCATCTGATGAAGACCGATGAAATCATCGCTTATATGAAAGCAATATCATTCGATGATAACTGTCACCTTTACCTCTGGGTTACGAACAATTTCTTGGAACACGGCCTCCGAGTAATGCGGGAGCTAGGGTTCGTCTATAAGACCAATGTGGTCTGGGTCAAGGATCGTTTCGGTCTCGGTCAATACTTCCGGGGTCAGCACGAGTTATGTCTGTTCGGTGTGAAGGGCAGTCTCCCATACAAGCATAAGACCGACCCCTCGCGATCATGTTGCACAGAATCGACAGTGATTCAGGCCAAGAGGACTGAGCATAGCGTCAAACCAGAGGAAATATTCGCCAAGGTCGAGGCCACCAGTTACCCACCATTCCTCGAAGTGTTCGCTAGACGGCGGAGGCAGGGCTGGGACGCCATTGGGGACGAGGTCGAGACGGACACACAAATGAGGCTGGGGACGGGGGTTTTCGATGAACATACTTGAGCTGTTCTGCGGGACGAAGTCCTTTACCAAGGTCGCAGAGGCCAGAGGACACGAATGCAGGACGCTCGACAATGAACCCAAGTTTGAGCCGACCTATTGTATGGACATCATGGACTTCGAGCCGTCAGTCCTGGAAGATTGGAAGCCGGATGTGATATGGGCATCCCCACCATGCGAGAGATTTTCTGTGGCTTCGATGGGTAAATCCTGGCGTGGCATCTGGCACATCAGGAGAAGGACTTATCAACCGATGAATCTGGCAACGGGAACGGCAGTATCTCACGTCATCAGGACGCTCGAACTCATCAAGGAAATCGCCCCGCCGTATTGGTTCATCGAGAACCCGAGGGCCAACCTTCGTAAGATGCCTTTCATGCCAAATGGTCAAACACTTCACACGGCCTGGTATTGTCAATATGAGGAGATGACACCACCCAAGTTACCTAGAGCCAAACCCACAGACATCTGGACAAATCTTGAGGGATGGATTCCTAAGACCTGTCATAACGGCTCGAAAGACCACGAAGAAGCTAGACGCGGAGCCAAGACCGGAACCCAAGGAAGACACGGCGCAATCGAGCGCTCGATCATCCCTTCCCGACTTTGCGAAGAGATCATCATAGCATGTGAGAAGGCGATAGCATGAAGTGCCCAAAGTGCGGGAGCGAGATGGAAAAAGAATACTTGATCCCGGAACATGGTTACAGCAAAATCCAATATCGCGATATATGCTCCAATTGCATCAGAAAGCAATTAATTGCTCAACAATTGCACGAGGAGAAGGTAGGCGGTGAGAAGTCTGTCCACTAAGAAGGGAGCGTGGGAAGGTTGTGGGCATAAGGTCGAACCCGTTCTTTTCTCAGATAACATCTTGAATGTAATTGCTGTCGTCGAATATACGGGGAATAACCCGAAGAACCTTTGCTACGATTGTTGGGCGAAGGAAAGCGGATTGCCATACAGCAAAGAGAGATTCGACCGCCGAGAGAAGGAACGAGTATTGGAGGCCAGCGATGACTAAGAAGGGGAAGGCGAAGCCGATTCTGCCAGACATTCCTTCCGATTGGGATGGGTTCTTTCACGAATGCAAGAATCTGGTCGATGAAGGGGACGACTATTATCGATGCCTCGCCAAGTCTCTAATTGAAGTGGACATCATTGAAGGCAAATCCTGTGTTGAATGCGACCAAGAATGCGAGAACTATCGTAAGGAGGCTGACCGCGATGGGTGAGAAGTACCTAACCTGCAAGTATTCGGACGGCGACGGCCCAATTGTTGCTTGCGCGTTGAGATGTGTAGCACTTACCAGTGAATGTGAGGAATGCTCGGACTACAAGCCCCGTCCATCGGAGATCGAGAAGCAAGAGGAATTTCACGCGCTTACTGCCCATAGATATGATAAACGGAGAGAGATAAGGTGAAGTGCCCAAAGTGCGGGAGCGAGATGAGCAAGTCTGACGATTGAAAACAAGTTGCCGTCTTGGTGGCCATCAGAGAGGCCATATCAGATTCGGGATTGCCTAAAAGGAATGAAAGATATTCCCGACAAATCGATAGAGCTAATCATCGCTGACCCACCGTACAATGAGGGCAAGGCTGATTGGGACAACAATCACGATTACATACGGTGGTGGCATGATCGCGTAGACCAGTTCGTCAGGATATTGAAGCCTAATGGCGTGTTCTACTTTTTCCAGATGAACATTCAGAGAGCGATGGAGATGCATCATATCTGTAAGAAAAGTGGGTTGGTTCTCCGCCAGATGATAACGATAGACAAAGGGCTGCCGAGTGTAGCTGGCAGAACGTCAGTGAGTATTCGCACATTTCCGAAGGCCACCGAATATTTGTTCTACTATACGTTCAAGGACATCACTGGCAATGAACAACTAAGCGATACTTACCAGCAGACCAATCCGATGGCAAAGTATCTTAAAGAGGAAATCGAACGAGCAGGCGTAGGGCAGGGAAAGCTCAGAAAACTGTTCCCATCAAAGACCGAAGGTGAAACGGGATGTATCACTAACTGGGTCAAGGGGTACAGCTTCCCTTTGAAATGGCAATATGAAAAGATTCGTTCTTGTTTAAATCAGAGTGGCTCTACCGATTTCCTATGTAGGGACTACGAGGACTTGCGTGGGGAGTACGAGGACTTGCGTGGGGAGTACGAGGACTTGCGTAGGGAATACGAGGACTCGCGACATGTTTTCAATCTTCCGTACGGAGTCACTGATGTATGGGCATTCAATTTCTATGAGGACAAGATTGCTGAACACGAGACTCCGAAGCCTATCAAGTTGATCGAGCGCATTGTGAAAGCCTCTTCAAATCCAGGGGCCATTGTGTTAGACCCATTCCTAGGCAGTGGAACGACTCTACTGGCTTGCCGAAGAACAGAAAGAATTGGCATCGGCTTCGAGATAAATCAGAAGTACGAGCCATTGATTCAGGATCGAATGCTAATGAGGATGTCGAGCCTAGATTCATTCGATACTGACGAAGAGCAAGACCAACTGGGGGATGGGCAAGTGACTGGATACGCCTGGGACGGTCACGAGGAGAATGTAGGCGGTGAGAAGAGATGACGCCAGGACTAAATGTAATCGATGGAACACCCACAGCGATTGCGAAATTCATTAGGGAAGAAGAAGCCAAGAAACATCTATGCCCAAAGTGCGGGAGCGAGATGGGGTTCGGTTTTGAACACGGCACGCCCGCTGAATCAACTGAAACCGATTTCTGGTGGTGCCCCAGGTGCGGTCACGAGGAGAAGGTGAAGCCATGAATGAATGTTGCCCGTCGTGTCCTTGGTATGGCGAATGCTGGTTCATCGATTCAGACATCGCAGATGCTCTGGATGATTTAAACGAATCGTGCGAACGAGATGGACGGGGTCAACCATGAAGTGCCCAAAGTGCGGTCACGAGGAGAAGGTAGGCGGTGAGAAGAGATGAGGAGTGAGGAGTTCAAGCACGAGATTCTGGAATTACTGAATCATTGCTGGAAGATTGGAGCGACCGGCTATCTAAGAAAAAGCTCTCGCTCGGAACTCGACCAACTCGAAAAGGGACTGCTTCATCTTAGGAACGCAGTCGTCGATGGTGGCGGGGTACTCAACGACAAGGGGGAGAAGTAGTGGCCGAGATCAACATCCCGTTCAAAGGCCGATTCGACAAGCCAATGGAGCAAGGCATCAAGACACGTACCTGGAGGACTAGAAAGTACGGTGTGCCTGGAGATGTCTTCCCCAACGGCCAATCACGGTATGAGCTTACAGTGGTCGAGCGAGCCTGCATGGGGAGTGTTCCAGAATACTTCAAAGAAGAGGGGTTCACAGACAAAGAGGACGCGATTCAGACTCTAAAAGAGATATTCCCAGCTAACGGCTATCAATCGGATAGGATGGGCTGGGCGCATTGGTTCAGGAAGGTAGAGTGACATGGACTTCACAGAGGCGCTAGACAAGGCAGGGAGCGAATTCAAGGAACAGATGCACAGGATGAGGTCGATCAAGAGGATAGAGTCCAGGGTCGACGCTGTGAAGATGACTTTCATGAGAGCAAGGGACATCGACAGGGACAGCAATGCCAAGACATCTCTCGAGTTCGTGTTCA
>Ga0315284_10005344_pt1 | contig 18217 bp, 7 predicted proteins | sample YL17G09_16_MG_FD_203696 | JGI IMG/M metagenome (GOLD analysis project Ga0315284, IMG submission 203696) | Sediment microbial communities from Yellowstone Lake, YNP, Wyoming, USA - YL17G09_16 | ecosystem: Environmental > Aquatic > Freshwater > Lake > Sediment | place: USA: Wyoming | collected...
AGGAGAAGCTGCCGTCCGCAATCAGCGCCAGCGTGCCATGCGCCGGGTCGGTCACCTTTATCGCCGTCAGCGCGCTGCCCTCCGCATCGGTATCGTTCTCCAGCACGCCCGGCGCCTCCACCGCCAGCGGGGTGTTCTCTGCCGTGGTGTAGCTGTCGGCAACCGCGACCGGCGCGTCATTCACCGGGGTGACGGTAATACTCACCGTCGCCGGCGCGGAGGTTGCCTGCCCATTGCTCGCCGTGAAGGTGAAGCTGTCCGGACCGGCGTAATTCGCCGTCGGTGTGTAGGTCAGGTTCGGCGCGGCACCCGTCAGCTCGCCGTGGGACGGCGGCGTCTCCACCGCGAAGGTCAGCGGCAGCTCGTTCGGATCGCTGCCGGTGAGGGTGATGGCCTTCGCGGTATCCTCCTCCGTCGTCACCTCCTGCGGGTCCGCCGTCAGCGTACCTTCCCCGCCGCGCAGGATCAGCGTATCCGCCACCTCCAGGTTGAGGGTGAAGATCGTCTGTCCGCCGGATCTTCTCACCGACACCGGCCGCCCGCTGGACAGGGTCACGTTCCCCGTGGGCACCGGGATATTCACCACCACCTGCAGGCCGTTCGCCGGGGTCGTGCTCCAGTTCGTCAGCGGGATGATGGTGCCGTCCGCTCCCTCGATGACCGTAGCCTCGACGTGCGGCACGCCGGTATCGACCACGCGCGCCTCCGCCGACGCGATGCTGCCGACCAGCGCGCCGACTCTCATATCGAAATCGGTCGGCATGAAGTGCGACATCGCATCATCGTTATCCCCGCGGTCCAGCGGGCGCAACGGGATGGCCGGTTGGAAATAGCTCAAACCGGGCAGGAAGCCGCAGTAGATGGCCTGCCCCTGGCCGACCTGCCGCTGCACAACGGCCGGCGAGCCATCGTCGAAGGTGCCCAGCACGGTGGCGTCGCCCGCCGCGGTGAAGCGGCTGACCGCACTGAAGACGGGGATTGTTCCCCCCGCCCCCGGCACGCCCGACACCGTCACCTGGTCAACCGGCTCCACGAAGGGCAGGTCCTCCTTTTCGTAGCCCACCTGCGCGCCGGCCGGCGCGTCGAAGGCAGTCTGATTCACCCCCAGCAGCGCGCGCAGTGTGGCGTTCGGCCCATTGTTCTCGTCGAACATGCCGGCGCCCGCGGTGGCGAAAAGGCGCCCGCCCGCCTGCACCCACTCCGCGATTTTCTGCGACGCCGCCTGACTGACATGCCGGTCGGTCAGGTAGAGCACCTGATACTGGTTCAGCGTGCCGTCCAGCGCGTCCGCCTCCACCGCGAAGTCGAGCGGCAACTGCTGGTTGCGGATGGTGATATACAGCGCGCGCTTGGCGGCGCCGCCGGAGTCGGCATAGTCATTGTTGTTGTCGCCCACCTCGCTGAACCACAGCGCCACCGTCGAAGGCCGCAGGTGGCCGCTCTGCAGGATGTCCTCGTAGGAGCTCAACTCGCGAAACGTGGTCAGGTTCTCCTCATACATCGCCGTGCCGTTGACGTAATTTTCCGTGTAGGCGATCCACACCGGTTTGTATTCGAACAGGTTGAAGAGCGTCGTGCCGTGTCCCATCGCGCTATAGAACATGCGCCGCCACATGTTGGGGGTGTTCGACGGCACGTGAGGCATCACGTAATACATGATATTGAAGCCCGGTTTGCCGCGGATGCCGGCACGGAAAAGGTCCAGGTTGATGCCGTTCATCTGCGGCGTGCCGACCGGGATCCCCCAGATGTAGTCCTCGCTCCACGGCATGGTCAGCGCTTCGCTGCGGAAGGTGGTCACCCACTTGTTCACCTCGCCCAGGTAGGCATGGGTGGGGCCGGCGTGCGGAGAGAAGTTTGCGCCAATGCCGGCATTCGGCAGATAACTGCGCAGGATGTCGGTTTTTGGTTTCATGCCGGCCGCGGAAGCGATCTCATCGCCCATGCTGATGAACAGGTAATTGGCGCGCTGTTCTGGCGTGAGCGCCTGGCACCATGCCGTCAACTGGGCTTCCGACAGACTGCGCAGGTCGGCACTCAGTTTGGGCTGGTCTTTGTAATAGCCGTTCAGGCCCAGCAGCGGGTCGAGCTGCGTGATGCCCGTCGTTTCGGCGGCGATCATCGTCAGCGACGGCGCCGGGCCCGGCAGCGGCACGCCGTTCAGAGTGGCCATCATATCGTCGATGTCCTGCTGCGCGGTGCGGAACTGGCGGCGGTAGCGCGTGTCGGCATACCCGGTCAGCGGCAGGTTGCCGTTCACATTGGCGAAGGTGCGGATCGTCTGGATCTGCCCGGCGGCATTGCGCACGCCCAGCTCCAGCGTGCACGGGCCGGTGCTTTTGAACCCCCATTGCCCGTCGTTCAGGGTATCCATGGTGCCGCCCACGTCCACCCAGTTCGAGGTTTGCCCCGGCGTCACCGTGAAACTCACCGGCGACCAGGTGCGCTGATGCACCCAGTAAGGCGAGTGCTGCTGGAAGGGCCCGCCGGCGAAGCTCAGGCTGGAGACGGTGGCATTGGTGCCGCCGGTATTGGTCGTCCGCAGCCACACGTCGGCCGCCTGCGTCAGCCAGCCGTCCAGCGGCAGGTACGCTTCAGTGTTGATGCGGTTCGTCACCTGGGTCACGTCGGTGGTCAGCATGACCAGGTCCACGTTGCGTTTCGCCCCCAGCGCCGGCTGTAGTCCGGCCACCAGGCTGATCTGCGCCGGCCCGGGCTGCAGATCGACAAAGGCGTCGTGGCCTTCCCAGACGATATTCTCATCCGCTCCCCACGGCCAGGCGACTTCCGCCTTCAGCTTTTCGCCGAATGGCCAGATCTTCAGGTTGCTGCGTGCGCCGTACAGGCGGTTGAACACCTCGGTGCCGCCTTGCGTGATCTTCACCCTGAACTGCGTTTCAAAGCGGTAGGCCGCCTCATAACGCACCAGAACCAGGTAGTGCCCCTCGCTGTGCACGTTTACGTTGAGGGTGGCCACGGTCTCCGCGCACTGCTCGGGCGCGCCGAGGAACGCTTTGCGGCTGAGAAATGTGTCGGCGAAGGTGGCGGCATAATAGTTTTCGCCCCAGGGCTGGGCTTGCCATCCGGCGCCCGCCACCTGGAACTCCTCCGCCTCGCAGAAATACGTACCGTCGGGCGCCGGCTCCACCGGCTCCCCGTTAGCGCGGTACGCCTGCGCGGCCTGCACGGCATCCCACGCCTGCTGATCCGCCGCCCGCGCGGTCGCCAACGCCATCACCAGTGCCAGAGCCGCCAGCCCCGGCACACTGCGCAAGAGGATCCTTAACATACGTCCCTTCCCTTCGGCGTCTGTAGTACGCCATCAATCCGTCGGTGCATACAGGCGTTGCCGTTGTTGTCATGCTTACACGGCTGAGCGGTGGAACATACGTTGATCGGTTCTGAAAAGGAATGGCAACATGCTGCACCGGGGAAACAGCAGACTATCCCCCGGAATTCAATCGATTATTGAATAATGGTACCATATCTGGTGCTCGAATACAACATAAGCAACAGGTGATGTCTACCCGGGCGAAGCGTGCCGATTCTTTCCTGTGCAAGTAGGTCAACAATCTTTGCGAATCCGGCCCGGGTAAGGCTCAACCAGCCGTCTGTTTCTTCCGGCGGAAGATTCCTTGCCTCCCAGGAAATCCCCGCAATTCACCAATAAGGCGGTATAATTGGAAATAGTTATCCGCGCTTTTGCCAGGGGAGGAATTACCATGACGCGCTTCCGCTTTGCTGCATTGCTCGTGACGGTCCTGTCACTCACTATCGCCTGCCGCGCCTTCGACACCGGCCCGCACTTCGACCTGATCCGCGACGCGCTGGCGGCGGAGGGATTCGGGAACACGGCGAGCCAGGTGGCGCAGGTGGCCGGGTGGATGACGGACCTGTATGCGGGCGCGAACCCGCAGAGCGTGGCCGCGCCCTGGCTGCGCGAGCGGGTGACCGCCGCGCTGGCGGCGCAGGAGAAGTGGCCGGCGGCGGTGACGAGCGCCGCCGCCCGGCTGCATTTCGACGGGGTAACCATCGTCACCCTCAAGGGCGAAACGAAGAAGCTGGAGAACGGCGAGGCAGTGGCGCTGGAATGGGACCGTTTCATCCGTGCGGCGCAGGCGGCGGCGATCGACCGCGCGAACGCCGACGATCCGCGGGGATTGTTGATCGTGCTGGGCATCTCGGCGCAGGCGGTGCAGGATTTCTACGCGCACACTAACTGGGTAGAGCCGGCGGGCGACGCGGCGAAGGACGGCTTCGACGGCCCCGGCTGGGCGGCGAAGCAGATCTATGGCTCGCACCCCACCTATTTCGACGTGCCGCCGGGCGTGCGGAGCGTGGCTCGCGTATACGCCGGCATCGGGGCGCCGCTGCGCGAGGAAGGATTCTGGAACAGCGACGGCAACCGCAACCTGGCCACCGCGCTCAACAAGGACTGGCCGGGCCGCCCGCTCTACCGCGACGCCTACCTGACCGCCTGCTTCGCCACCCGCCAGTGGGTGCAGGCGATGCGCCTGTGGGTGAACAACGAGCCGGTGTGGCATCTGGCCCAGCTCTACGCCGACCGGCATGGCGAAGAACTGGACCGCGACCTGGCCGGCATCTTCAAAATCAGCGCCCATGCCGGCCACTGGCAGGGGCAGGGCGAGCCGAAGGGTTCCGGGCATGAAGGTCCCGGCGGCAGCGCGAATAAGCTGAGCGCGGTGCTGGAAGACTACCGGAAGGCGGGCAAAACGGCGTTCCGCACCGCCTTCGAAGCGATCGTACCCGCCCTGGCCGCGCAAAATCCGCCGCCGGGCGACACCACCGTCCTCTTCTCGTGGGCCATGCAGGCGGACACCGATTTCGCCGTGCTGAAGATCGCGCACTTGCGCGACACGACGGGCAAGGCCGATCTCTACGCGCGGGCGACGATCGCCGGGCAGCCGTTCATCTCCCCCATTCTCCACGGCGACGACGCCTACACGCCGATTGTCCCCATCACCTTCATCAAGGCGCTGCCTGTCAACTGGAAGATCAACGAGCCGGTCACCACGCTGCGCGTCGAGGTGGCCACCGGCGACGCGAAGGACGCAGGCACCGATGACAACGTGTCCCTGCGCGTGAACGACAACCTGAGCTTCAAGCTGGAGCGCCCCAAGTTCAACGGCTTCGAGAAGGGCTCGCGCGATACCTACGCGCTGGTTCCGCCGTCCGACCTGCTGCTGCGGGATATCCGCTACTTGCAGCTCGAAAAGGCGCCCGACGGCAAAAACGGCAACTGGCAGCTCAAAGGCGTGAAAGTGGAGATCAACGGACAGCAGGCCTATGCCCGCGACGGCCTCAAGGTCATGCTGGAAGGTGAGGTGCGCGCCTGGCGCGCGCCTGGCTTCACCCCGCGCGGATCGACCGTCACCGACGTGCCCGTCATGCTGGCGCTCTACGCGGACGGCGGCGGCTTGAGCGGCAAGGACGTCCTCCGCGACATCAATCCGGACTACAACCGTTCCGACCTCATGCTGCTCCTCGACCGGACGGCGCCCAGATTCCGGGGCGACCTGAACGGCGAGGGGAAGGGCGATGTGGAAGGCGGCGCCCGCTACGGCGGCAAGGGCACGGATCCCGGCAAAGCCCAGCTCGCCTTCGCCATCGAGCGCGCCCGCCCCACACCCGCGTCGGTCAAGACGGCGAAGATCAGCGCAACGCTGGCCGCCGATCCGGCCACATACAGCGGGAAGCTGCCGGCCATCGTCATCTTCAATGGCGCCATCACCGTGGACCAGCCCTGCGACGTGACCTATCGCTTCGTGCGCAGCGACGGCGCCATCATGCTGACGAAAATCCTCCACTTCGACGATGCCGGCACGAAGAATGTGCAGGACAACTGGCAGCTCAACAAGGCGGCGACCGGATGGATGATGCTGAAGGTGGAGGCGCCCCTGACCACGGAATCGGGCAAGGCGCCCTTCGACGTCAAGCCGGCGTCCGCCACCTCGCCGACGAATATCACGCCGCCCTCCAATACCGGCGCGACGCCGCCACCGACGAATACCGGCGCCACGACTCCGCCGTCCAACAACGGCACGACGCCGCCCCCGACGATCGCGGGTAATCTGCCGGTCACGCTGAAGGGCATCACGGTCTCCCTGAACGCCGACTCCGCGCGCTACACCGGGACGCTGCCGGTGACCGTCACCTTCAAAGGGGCCATCACCGTCGATCGCGCCATGGACGTCAAGTTCCGCCTGGTGCGCAGCGACGGCATGATGGCCCCGCCGCAGGTCGTCCATTTCGGCGCCGCCGGCACCAAGGAGATCAAGGACACCTGGCTGCAGCGGAAGGCGGGCGCCGGCTGGATGACGCTGCGGATCGACGAGCCGGTCAAGCTGGAGTCGAGCAAGGCGCAGTTCGAGATCTCGCCCGGCGGCGATACTCCGCCGTCCACCGGCGATCCCCCGGTCAATACCGGCACCAAGATTCCGCCCGGCAACACCGGCACCACCACCCCGCCGGGCAACACGGGGACCGTTACGCCGCCAACCAATACGGGTCCGCCGAAGGCGATCACCGCGGCCTTGAGCGCCCGGCCCGAGCGTTATCTCTGGCGGTTGCCGGCTATCATCGCCTTCTCCGGCGCCATCACCGTGGACCAGCCCTGCGACGTGACCTATCGCTTCGTGCGCAGCGACGGCGCCATCACCCCGGTCCGCACCATCACCCTTAAAACCGCCGGCGCCCAACAGATCCAGGATGTCTGGATGTTCAAGCAGCCCTTCTCCGGCTGGATGCAACTGGTGATCGAGGCGCCACTGACGGCGCAGTCGAACCAGGCAACCTTCGAGATCGCGCCCACCGACGCCCCGCCGCCCGACTTCACCACGGCGCCACCGCCCGTGACGCCGCCCGTGACGCCCCCGGCGGCCGTGAAGGTCACCGCGACGCTGGCGGCCGACCCGGCGAAGTATACCGGCAAATATCCGGCGATGATCGCCTTCAAGGGCGCCATCACGGTGGACGGTCCGGGCGAGGTGAAGTACCGGTTCACCCGCGGCGACGGCGCCATCCTGCCGGCGCAGACCCTCCGCTTCGACGCCGCTGGCACGAAGGAGGTGCAGGAATTCTGGGTGCACGCGAAACCGTATGCCGGCTGGGTTGTGCTCGACATCATCGCGCCGGTTGCCGTGTCATCCCAGAAAGCGGCCTTCGAGGTCGGCCCCGAATCCGGCGCCGCCGCCCCGCCGGCCAATACCGGCGCCACCACGCCTCCCGCCAACACGGGAACGACGACACTTCCCCCCGTCACTCCCACGCCAACGGCGAAGGTCGCCGCCACGCTGACCGCCGAGCCGGCCCGGTATACCGGCGCATTCCCGGCAATCATCACCTTCAACGCCGCCATCACCGTCGATGCCCCCGGCGACGTCACCTACCGCTTCGTGCGCAGCGACGGCGCCATCACGCCGACCCGCACCATCACCTTCAAAGCTGCCGGCACCCAGCAATTCAAGGATGTCTGGGCCTACAAACAGCCCTTCTCCGGCTGGCTGCAATTGAAAATCGAGGCGCCGGCGGCGGTGGAATCGAATCAGGCGCCCTTCGAGGTGGCGCCCGGAGGGTAACGTTTTCGGAAAAGGGGACGGAGGGGGTGTTGAAAAAGTCCTGTTTCGGTCTTTGTCCGAGCGTGAAAGGTGCCCGGGTTCACCATAAGACTGGACTTTTTCAACACCCCCGCAGACCCCTTTTCCACATTTGCAAAAGCCAATCTTTGAAAGTGTCTGAAAAGGATTCGTCACCAGATGCCGTAGGTGCAGTTCGAGGAACCGTGGCTGGAGGAGGTGGTGGAATGACGGCGCCTGCCTGGATTAGCATACGCAAGCATCGCACTTCCGGGTCTTTCTCTTACTCCTTCTCCCAACCCGGCGGAGCCGGAACCAATAGGCTTTTCTCTAAAGAGAACGATCCTGATCTTTGGTTCACGGCTGGGCTTTGTTGGTATCTTTTGAGGAAAATTCAGGTCACAGGTCGATTTTCTCGACACGGTGTAGAGAATTTTCCTCAAAAGATATTACTCTTTCTCTCCCGCCGTTTCCCGGGAATACGGAGTAAAAGGAAGGATAAAGGTTGCCATCGCTTTGCTTGTCTTCTTATTTCGCTTTCCTGGGAAACGGGGGAGAGAAAGAGAATGAGCAAGAGAAAGAACCGGGAGGTGGGGGCTATTTTCGGGGTTTGCGCTTATTCGTATAATAGTGGCGGGAGGTGCCCGTGTTGACGAACAAAGACTGGATCAAAGCCACCCTGGCTCATCGGGAGACGGGGAGGGTGCCGTATAACTTCATGTTCTCGCCGCCGGCGATGACGCGGCTGTGCGCGCATTTCGGGGTGGGGGATGTCAACGATGCGGTGAAGATGCCCATCCGCACCAACGCCCCCGCATCCCCCAAGCCGCTGTATGCCGATCCGGACGTGTTCGGGCCGACGGTGACCGACGAGTTCGGCGTGGTGTGGTCCACCAACTACATCGACCGCGGCGCCCCGCTGGTCTACGCCTTGCCGGAGGCCGACCTGTCGCGCTACACCTTCCCCGACCCGCGCGCGCCCGGGCGCTTCGACGGCCTGGCGGAATGGTGCGCGGCCAACACCGAGCATTACACCGGCATGTGGGTGGGGGCGCTGTGGGAGCGCGCCACCTTCATGCGCGGCATGGAGGAGCTGCTCTACGACCTGGCGGAAAACCGGCAATTCGTGGAGGACCTGCTGGAGGCGCTGACCGACAACATCCTGCGGACGATGGAGGCGCTCTTCACGCTGGGAGAATTCGACTGCTGCTGCCTGAGCGACGACTACGGCTCGCAGAAGGCGCTGCTGATGTCCCCGGCGGACTGGCGCGCGCTGATCAAGCCGCGCTTGGAGCGCATGGTCGACCTGGCGAAAAAGCACCACCGGCAGTTCTTCCTGCACTCCTGCGGCTGCGTGGAGCAGATCATCCCCGACCTGATCGAGCTCGGGCTGGATATCCTGCACCCCATCCAGCCGGAGACGATGGACATCTACCGCCTGAAGCGCGAGTTCGGCAGCGACATCACCTTCTGCGGCGGCATCCGCACCCAGGACTTGCTCCCCCTGGGCACCCCCGCCGAAGTGCGCGCCGAGGTGCGTAAGTTAAAGGAAGTCATGGGCGCCGGCGGCGGCTACATCCTCGAGCCCGGCATCACCCTCCAGGACGACGTCCCGCTCCCCAACCTCGTTGCCATGGTCGAGGAGGCGATGGCATAAGAAATGAGAATCCGCAGATTGAAATGATTGAAAAGATTTTGCTTCGCAGCCTTTGAACGCAGGCCCTAAACTCATCAATGACGGCATCAGGTCCGGTGGTTGAGTAGGCAAGTAAGCGTCTCGGCTCTTTCCATCGCCCTCGTGCCGTATCGAAACCACCGCGTGGATAGGCAAGCTTTTCGGAGAACGGGCGCTATACGTGCGGTGGTTTCGATACGGCACGAGGGCAATGGAAAGAGCCTTGACGCTTACTTGCCTACTCAACCACCGTACTGCGCGTGTTTTTCAAAGGTCAATCGCTACCGCGAACTTTAACCACGCACCTATTTCGATATGACCGCTTCTTCCGCGTTCTGCGGCGCGCACGCTTCGATCCAGCCGCGCTGATCTGCGATGGCCAGGAAGTGCAGCAGCTCGCGCAGGCACCAGGTGTCGATGGGGTGGTAGCCCATCATCAGGACGACGCCCACCTTGCCCGCCTGCGCGTATTTCTCCTCGCCGGTCATGTGATAGGCCATCGCCAGCGGGTAAAGGTTGGCGAACCATTGCCCGTTGCGGCAATATTGGAACCCTCGCTCGCCGAAGCTCTCGGTGATCAGCCAATCCACCACGCGCAGGAAGTGCGCCCGCAGCTCGGGGTCGCGCGAGGCGCTCCAGCACTTATACATGCCCTCGTAAATCGAGTAGTTGGCGAACTCGCCGTAGCCGTAGCGGTGGTGCTTGTAACAGATGCCGCCGTATTCGTCCAGCCGGCGCATGGCATCGGCGATCAGCGTCTTCGCGCCGTCCAGGTATTTCTCGTCGCGGGTCAGCTCGTAGACGAAGCCCAGGTTGAGGATGGGCCAGCCGTGCTCGCGGCCCGTCAGGGTGGTGGCGTGCCAGCGCCGGTCGATGAAGCGCAGGTTCACCTCCGCCTGCGCGATGGCCGCCGCGCGCGCGTCCGGGTCGCCGGTCAGGTAGTAATAGAGCGTGATGCCGGTGATCCACATGTGCGAGGGGTAAGTGGCGCCGCGCACGTGGTCGCGCGAGTGCGGGGCGATGGCGCCGTCGCGCAGCGGGTCGGTGCTGTAGGAGATATGGTCGATGTCGATCATGTGCCGGGCGGCGGTGCAGGCGGCGGAAAAGCGGGCGGCGTCGCCGTTGCGCAGCGCCAGCAGGAACTGCCCGTAGGGGGTGTCCTCCTCGTGGTTCCAGCCGGCGCCGCCCGCGCCCCAGCGCCCCTCGCCGGAGAAGTTGTCGCCCCAGTGGATCATGCCGGTGGAACCGCCGATGCTCGGCACCCATGCCAGCTTCGCCTCCAGCACCGGGCATTTGCGGAATTGCGGCGGCAGGATTTTGTCCATGTCCTCCGCGCCGGCCGCCTGGTACCAGGAGAACGGCACGGTGACGCCCGGCCTGTTCTCCCAGCGATACCACGCCCGGTCGCGCTCCCCCGGGTCCACCTCGCCCGCGTGGAAGGAGAAAATGATCTCGTGCCGCCTGGTCCATCCCTGCATGTAGTCCAGCTCGCGGTCCATCCGCGGCACCACGTGCAGCACCAGGCGGTCGCCCACGCTCTCGACCATCTTCGGGTGGTTCTCCGCCATGTTGCGGAAGAAGACGGTGGCGCCCACCCCCTGCCCGGCGATGTCCAGCCACGACCCGGCGGAGTAATGCACGCCGGGGTAGTCGCGGATGTGGAAGTCCATCGTCGAGAAGTCTTCGTCGAAGATGCGCTCGTCGGTCACCAGCGGGCCGTGAAAGCCCAGCGCCTGGCAGGCGGGGGTGCCCACCTGGATGGCCAGGTCCTGCCGCACCCCGCCGATGTCGCGCGGCTCGGTGTCGGCGCCGTGGTGGCTCTGCCGCAGTGCCAGCTCGGGCGACGCGCCCACGTTGAAGCGCTGGCCGATCTTCAGGCTGCGCACCTTCACCCCCGGCATGACGTCCTCACGGTTGGCGAGCTGGTGCTCGATCAGCACGTCCGGGCAGTTATGGAAGACGCTGACGCGCAGGCGGAAGTGCAGGAAGGTAGTGCCGTCGGGCGCGGTGTGCTTGCCGCTGAGGCGCACGGTGGCGCGCACGGAGCCGGCGTGCTCCACCTCGGCGGTGTAATCCGCCGCCATCGACGCGTAGTAGCGCTTGCCGAAGCCGTCCTCGATCACGATGTCGCCGGCGTCCCCCTCGCGGATGACCGGCTTGCCGTCCAGCAGCGCCTCGCGGAAGAGGCTGAACCGGCGCTTGTCGAAGCGCAGCGCCAGCCGCCCGTTGCGCACGGTGATGCCCTCATCGTCCTCCGCGCACGTCACGTCGCCCGGCAGGCCCGGCTCGTCCCCAAAGCGCACGCGGTAGCGCACCTCGGCCTTCGGCGGCGCCGCCGGCACGTCCACCGGCAGCTCGATCAGCGCCCACTTCACCGAGCCGTCCGGCCACCACCCCAACGCCGTCGCCTGCACCGGGTGCGGTCGGCCTGCCGCATCGGCCGCCCGCACGCCGCTCACCGCGGTCAGCCCGCCCTCCGGCAAACTCACCCCCATTGCCGCCGGGGCGTTCGGATAGGGAATATACGAGCCGGTGGCCACCTGGAAATCAAACCCCTCGGCAACCAGCGCTTTTGCACGTTCAGTCATGGTCAAAGTCCTCCGCCTGCCGTTTTCGGCGGGGGTGGGGCGGAATCCTTTCAGAGTTATACGAACAGGGATTGATAGGACGGCAAGGAAAACGGTATATAGCGCAGAATCTCTATTAAGAACAGGAGGTTTGCGATGTCCTCACCTACGACTCAAGCCCAACATGTTGAGATCTCGCTGCTGAGCCGGGGGAAGAAAGTGTATCCCCTGACCTACAACCTTGCGTATCTGGAGATCACCGACATCAAGCTGCCTGACCTGGTGCTGCATAACGGCTCGACACTGCCCGTCACGCCCGTCGGTGTAGAGGTGATCGGCAAAATCGACGGAAGGCCGAAAGTGACGTACCTGCTCGGGGCCGACAATCTGGCCGATCTCGGAGAGATCAATACCAGGCTGAAGCAGGTGATGCTCGGTTCCGATATCGAAAGGTTTGGCCTGAAGAATCAGCTCGGGGATTATGCCGTCGATACCGAGCACCTGGCCGGGCAGACGGAGATGCAGCCGGGGGAGTATACGATTCTGCTGCTCAGCCAGCAGGTGCGCATCCATTACATCAGCGGGGCGCGGCTGGACGCCGTCGAGGTGTGGGTGAGCGTACGGCAGGCGGATGAGGAGCAGGTGGTCTCCTTGGATATCCCGCTGCACTTCCGCGACGACCAGCCGCCGTATCTTTTCCCGATTCGCGGCGACGTGCTGATCATGAATCAGCCGTTGAGCTACACGCACCACCGGTTCGGCCATTCGCAGGAATTCGCCTTCGACGTGACGATGACCACCCATGACGAAACGGGGACGCACCGGACCAGTAGGCCGTCGGAGGCTCCCATCCTGGCGGATTTCATCATTTATCGTCAACCGGTGCACTCGGTGGCCGATGGCGTGGTCGTGGCAGTGGTCGATCTGTTTCCCGAGGAGGAGACGGTTCTTCCCGGACCGGAGATCACAAAGCGCCTGCAGGAGATGCATCAACGCCTGGGCCCGAAAATCGGCCTGATGCATGCCGCCTACGGCAACTATATCATCGTGCGGCATGCGGAGGAAGAATACGCCTTCTACGGCCACCTCAACGAGCACTCGATGCGCGTTAAAGTGGGGGATCAGGTGAAAGCCGGGCAGATCATCGCCCTTGTCGGCGGCACAGGCAACTCTTCCGAGCCCCACCTGCACTTTGAGTTGATCGATCGGCCGGATCTGCTGACCGCCAACGGCCTGCCCATAGCTTTCGTCGATTTCGATGCCTCACGGACCAATCAGTTTACGAAAAAGATGAACGCCTTCTGGGCATCGGATCGGCTGTATTGGCATTTGCCGGCGATTGGAGAATAAACCGCCAGGGACTGTCCCGAGCAGAGGCGATGCCGCTTAGAATTCCACCACTTTCACGGTCATGGCCTTCAATCGATGCATGCCTAGATCGCGCCCATCTATAGAGACGGTCGCTTCCTGTGGAGCGGAGAGCAGGTTCATCAGGAACAGTGCCGACTTCTTGCCATCCGACCAGAGGGACGTCCATACGTTGGGGTTGGAGCAGGCGACGCGCTGCCGCAGACCCAGGCGGGAGAGGAGGGCGGAGAGCATGCGCTCGTGCTCGCGCATGGCGTGGAACCAGCGCAGGCCGAGGACGATGGCCTGCCCCCGCTGCCAGGCGACCGGCTTGCCGGTGAACTCGTCGATGCCGATCACCTCGATGCCGGGAGGCAGGTTCTCGTAGAAGAACAGATCGCCGTTCGCATACACGTTCTCCACGCCGGCGATAGTCAGGCGTACGTCCTGGCCGGGGGTGTTTTTGCGCATCGCGGGCGTGCCGAGGAAGTCGGCCAGCACCGTGCAGGGCTGCAGATCTTCGTCGAATTGCGGCAGCACCGGAGTGAAGAGCGCGCGCCCGCCGGTCTGCAGGAAGCACACCAGGCGCTGCTGTTTTTCACTCGACATTACCGATGAACACGGGACGACCAGCGGTAAGGCAGTATCCGCAGGCCAATCCTCCGCGTCCAGGTTGAGGAGGGTGGGGGAAAGGCCGGCGCAGAAGGCGGTGGTGAGCGGTCCCTTGCGCAGGAAATCCGCCGCCGCGGGCGGGGTGAAGGCCACCTCCGGCACATCCACCCACCAGGCGTCCGACCGATGCTGCCGCATATCCAGCGCGAAGCGGCAGTCGGTCACGCGCTCCGCCGCCGCCAGCCAGGGTCGGTGCTTGAGGAACAGGCCCACCTGCTTTTGCGCCTGGTACAGCGGGCGCACATCGCCGAAGGGGCCGATCGCCGCGCCGTAATCGTAGACATCGGCGGTGCTGCCGGTGCCGGGCACGTTCGGGCCGCCGGTGAAGATGTAGAAGTTGCTCCCCTTCATGCCCAGCGCGACGTTCGTCAGGTAGCACGCCTTCGCGTCCCGCGGGGTGATGGGCGGCCAGTCGGAGAGGCTGCCGCCAGGCATCTCGTAGACGGTGGGCGGGCAACCGAGCAGCCGCAGCATCTCCAGCGATTCGAAGACGCGCACGGCATACTGTGGGGTGGGATTGTTCTGCCCCCAGTCCTGCCCCAGCGTATAATAGTGGTCGGAGCCGAGGAGGAAATCCGGTCCCATCCGCTCGCACAGCTCGAGGAACCACGCGTTCATGCTTGGGCCGGCGGCGTTGTGCACGATGGGCGTGTCGATCCCCCGCTCGCGCAGCATGTCCGCGAGGATCTTGCCGTAGTCGGCGGTGTTGGCGCACTCGAAGTCGAAATAATCCCGCGCTCGCCGGGCGACCGGCGCCCCCGCTCCCGGCGCCGCGGGCCGCACCTCGGCGAAGTCGCCGTATTCGGTGCCATAGGCGACGTTCAACCGGTCGATGCTGCCGTATCGCGTCCCAAGGAAGCGCGGGTACCGCCCCTGCGGGTTGCCGAAGCCCATCGCCTCCGGGTTGTAATCCAGACTGCCGTACCAGGTGTGGATGCCGATCAGCTCATTGTCGATCTGCGTGAAGGCCACCGGCCCGCCGCGCGAGACGGTGTATTGCGCAATGCGCGGCACCACCTGGTCGAACCACCGCCGCGTCTTCTCCAGGAACAGCGGGTGCACGTAGGAGACGGAGAAGGGGTAGAGCACCGAACCGTCCAGCTTTTTCGCCAGCAACTGCGGATACCCCTCGCACAGCCAGCGCGGCAACCCCGCGTAAATCAGTTCGGAATACTGATACGGCCCCGGCCGCGCGATGACGTACAGGCCAACTTCCGCCGCCACCCGCAGGAACCCCTCCAGATCTCGCTGCCCCTCGCCGAACACAAACCGCCCCTCCTCCGGCTCGTGAATGAGCCAGGGGATATAGGTGGCGATGCAGTTGCCCCCCGCCTGCCTGAACAGCTCCATCCGCCGCTGCCAGTCCTCCCGCGGCACGCGAAAGTAATGGAACTCGCCGGAATAGAGGAAGGCGGGCTTGCCGGCGATGTAGTAGGAGCGGTGGTCGAAGGTGATGGGGGGAAACATCATATCCATCCTCATCCCCACGGTTCCCACCGTGGGCTATCAATGTGTCACCCCTGCCGGGGATGGCTTGCGCTGCACCCGCGCCACGGCGTCGCTGACCAGCGCGATAACTTCCGCGCTAATCGACTGGTCATTCTCTCGCGCCAGCTCCTGCACTGTCTCATACAGGGGATCGGGGAAATTCCGCACGTATAATGTCGCCATTGGATCGTTCTCCCCAATCAAATGATACCCAGTATGCAAGCATCATGTAGTTTTGGGCCGGCCTCGAAAAATAATCAGACCGATCAGACCGATCGGACCGATCGGTCTGATCAAGGGCAAGCAGAAGATCGTTGGCCGGGGATCAGCTCCAACCCTGGTCCCCGACCACTTATCACTTATTACTACTCACTACTTACGACTCACTACTCACTCAAATCGTGCCGGCGCGGTTGCCGACCATCTGCTCGTCGATCAGGCCGCGCTCGTCCAGCTCCTTAAGGAAGTGCATGCGGCGCAGGGGGTGGCCGCCGCGGCGGAGGAGCATGGGGATGGCGCTGCGGACGATGTCGATGACGCTCTCCATGTCGCCGGTCATCACGCCGAGCGCCCAGGCGGCGAGGAAGTCCATGCCGCGCACGTCGTTGAGGCTGAAGGAGCCCGGTTTCAGCGCCTGCTTGAGCAGCGTCACGCCCAGCTCCTTGAAGTATTCGTCGCCGCTGGCTTCCCACAGGCGGAAGAGGCCGGCGAAGCTCGACCAGTCGCCGTAGCCGGTGATGAACTTGTGCGGGTGGTCGGCCGTGCCCTGCTTCGGGTATTTGAACTCGCCGTACAGCGAGATCCACTTGACGAAGAAGTTCTCGCAGATATACTTGGAGGCTTCGATGTATTTCGGATCGCCGGTCAGGCGATAGGCGGCCGCCATGTTCACCAGCGGCATGCCCGCCTCGCGGCCGTCGCAGCAGACGGTACGCGTATCGTTATACGCCCACCAGACATGATTGTCGGCGCAGGCGATGACCGCCTTCTTCGCGCGCTCGTCGCCGCTCATATAGTAATAGGCCAGGATGCCTTCCGCCCACTGGTGGCTGGAATAAACGCAGCCGATGAAGTGGCTGCCGGTGTGCGGGATGAGGCCGCCGTGCTGGCGCGGGTCGGTGCTCCACTCGCAGTGGTCCACCTCCATGTAGTGCCGCGCGGTCTCCTTGCCGTAGTCCCAGGCGTAGGTGTGCCCGGTGCGCAGGAAGTGCTCCAGCGGGAAGTAGACGTTGCAGTCGTCCTCGTTGTTGCTGCAGCTGGTGGCGTCGGGGCTGACGTTATCGCCGAAGTGGAACATGCCGATGGCCGGCAGCCGGTCATAGGTGTGGCGCGCCGGGTTGCCCGCGGCGGGCACCGGCTCGATCAGGTTCTCCAGCAGCGGGTATTTCTGCGGCTGGTACTTGAGGAGGCGGTGCAGCTCCAGCACCTCGCAGAAAGCCGGCCACGCCGGGTCGAAGGAGATGTCCACCGGCTCCACGTAGCCCTCTTCCCAGCGCCCCTGGATGTCGATGAGGTCGTTGACATCCAGCGCGCGGTTCTCGCCGGTGATCCACCAGATGTGGCTTTTGCTGACGCCCATCACGATCTCCATGGGGATGGACCACTCCGGCCAGATCGACCAGGTGATGACGCTCTCGTCGATGTTGATCGACTTGGGATGGAGCTGCCGGAAGTGCTCGAAGGTGGTGGCCAGCGTGAAGTCTTTGTCCTTCCAGCCGATAGTCGGGTGCACCTGCCGCATGAAATACACCGAATTGAAGGCGCGGAAACCGGAGCTCTGCCCGGGCCGCATGTGAAAGGGGATCTGGCTGAAGTCTTCCTGCAGGCTGTCGAAGTTGCGGAGGAAGATGTTGCCGCCCGACCCCGGGTGGGCCGCCTTCGCGCCTTCGAAGGTGCCGGCATAATTATCGATGTTGCCGGTGTTGGCGGCCACCACTTCCACGTTCTCGGCGAGCTCCACGTCGCGCGGGAAGTTGTCGTAGCCGTGGATGTTCTGCCGCAGCAGCTTGGTCGATGCGCCGTCCATCGTTGTGGGCATGATGAAGCGCATGGCCTTCACCACGATCTTGCCTTCGCGCGGCTCGCGGCAGTAGAAGGTGTGATCGAACTGCACGTCGGGCATGTTGGCGGTCAGCGTGAGACGCAGCGCGAAGTCGAGGAAGGTCGCCCCGTCGCGCGCCTGGTGCTTGCCCTCCACCGTCACCTCGGTGCGCAGGCGATTCCGGTGGGTCACGGTGATGGTATATGCTCCGCTCTGGCTGGCGCGGTGGATCTTGCCGCCGCCGTCCACGGCCTGCAGGTCCACCAGCTCGCCGTCCACCAGCGTCTTGCCGTTCACCACCAGCTTCTTGATCAGCGACCCGCCCGCGCGGCTGAGCACCACTGTGCTGATACCATTGGAGAGCGTCACCTGCGTGCCGTCGTCCTGCACGGTCACCGGGTGCTTCACCGCCGGCTGCGGCGCCGCCTTCGGCTCGATGTAAATATGCTTGTCCTCCTGGCCCTTCAGCGGCACCAGGATGTCCATCAACAGCCACTCGATGCTGCCGTCGGGCCGGCGCTGCAGCACCGTGCCCTCGCTGGCCAGCACCGTGCCCGCCTCATCGACGATGCTCGCTCCCGCCGGCTCCGTCACCGCCCCCGGCGGCAGCGGAATCCCGCGCTTGATCAAGTAATTGTCCAGCCCCGCCATCGTCTCGTTATGCAACCGCATCTCGCCACGTGTCATGGTCGAAAACCTTTCTGTCGCCCGGCATGCGGGCGGAACTTGCGAACCGTAGTGGTATTTACCTCCCGCCCGCGAAATTCCTGCTTTTCCCTGGGATCGCAGGCGTCCCGCGCCTGCCTTTAAATAGAAGGCCTCCCTACCAGGG
>Ga0315284_10005346_pt1 | contig 18211 bp, 19 predicted proteins | sample YL17G09_16_MG_FD_203696 | JGI IMG/M metagenome (GOLD analysis project Ga0315284, IMG submission 203696) | Sediment microbial communities from Yellowstone Lake, YNP, Wyoming, USA - YL17G09_16 | ecosystem: Environmental > Aquatic > Freshwater > Lake > Sediment | place: USA: Wyoming | collected...
GGCTGCGAATTATGAGAATGCGGGGACGGTCGAGTTCCTTCTCGATGATAAACGGAAGTTCTACTTCCTTGAGATGAACACCAGGCTCCAGGTGGAGCACCCGGTAACGGAAATGGTCACCGGCCTCGATCTCGTGGAACAGCAGTTTCGTGTCGCGGCCGGCGAGCCACTGCGCTTTCAACAAAAAGACATCCGATTGCGCGGATGGGCCATGGAATGTCGCATCTACGCCGAGGATCCGGAGCGCAACTTCTTCCCCTCTCCAGGCGTGATCTGTGAGCTGGTAGAGCCCCAGGGGCCGGGGGTCCGTGTTGATTCCGGAGTCTACCGCGGGTGGAATGTGCCGATCCACTATGATCCCCTTCTTGCGAAACTGGTAACTTACGGCGCGGATCGCATGCAGGCGATCGCGCGCATGCAACGGGCCGTCGCGGAATATCGCATCCAGGGCATTCATACCAACCTGGCTTTTTTCGGCGCCGTGCTCTCTGATCCCGACTTCGTGGCAGGGCGGCTGTCGACACAGTTCATCGAAGAATTCCTGAAGCGCAGGCCCAAATCCGCTCCGGATGGAGCTTCAGCGGATGCTGACTCGCTGGCGGCGGCACTGGCGTATGCCGAGTCTGCCGTGAACGGAAAGCAGCATGTCGTGAAGCAGATCCACAGCGCCTGGAAGATGGCCGGCCGGTCCGGGGGCACACGAGCGCGCCAGGGCTGGCGTTGGTAGCAAATGAAAGTGCAGGTAATCCCGGGCATACGCATGCCCGTTTCCCAGAGGGATTCGTGATCCTTGAAATAGGCTGTAAGGACCATCGAGTGACGGTTGATATATCATCCACTGCCGGCATGCGGAAAGTGACCGTGAACGGGAAGGATGTCCTATTCGATTGGGTGCGGCTTCCGGACGGCTACTACTCCCTCATCGTTGAAGACCGCGTCTACGACTTCCTCATTGAACTCTCCGAGGACTCCTGCACTGTAACGGGGCGCGAGGGTTCACGGACGATGAGCATTTTCGATGCGCGGCGTCCGACTCCGCGGCGCGAAGTAGAGGCCGGCCTGGCGGGACTGCAGCGGCTCAAGGCCGACATGCCGGGCAAAGTGGTTCGTGTGCTCGTCAAAGAAGGGGATTCCGTTACCTGCGATCAGGGTCTCCTGGTCTTGGAAGCGATGAAAATGCAAAACGAAATCCGCGCGCCCAAAAGCGGCATCGTGCGCGAAATCCGCGTTGTTGCCGGTACTGCCGTAAACACAGGGGAATTCCTGCTCAGCCTCGAATAGACAGGAACCCCCTTCCGCCTGCCCCGACAGCGGAACGACACTCCAGGAAATCCCCCCAAAAGCCACGAATGGCAGGGCGCGGCAAAGCCGCAGCCAAAATAAAGGTCACCGCAGAGCTGCGGAAAACGGAGCCTCGAAGAGCCGGCAATCCATAACCCCGGCAGCGAGAGGGTGTCCAACGGTTGATTCAAGGCGTAACCAGGCCCGAAGGGATGCAGCTGACCAAAACCGTTCAACTGCCGTTACGCAAGCGCGACTGACAATCGAGAACACCAAAAGCCGCCACGAAGGGCAGGGCGCGGCAAAGCCGCAGCCAAAACGAGAGTTCACCGCAAAGCCGCGGAGAAAAGGAGCCCCGAAGAGGCGGCAGACAATAGCCCCGGCCGAGAGAGGCTGTCCAGCGGTTGATTCAAGGCGTAACCAGGCCCAAAGGGCCGGCAGTGAATAGGCCCGGCCGTCAGGCCGAGATAGGAATGGCGCAGGATTGAGCGCCGAAGGTGCGGCACCAGAAATCTGTGCCGGTCCTTCGGACCTCGATTTCTTCTCTCTCACGACCACGCCCTCACGGGCGTGGCTATTCACTGCCGGCGCTTCGCGCCTACCTGCTCTGCGTTTCGTGGCAGAAGATCCTTGCCTGCATCCAAAGGGTTTGAGGATAAGTAGTACGAATCGCCACAGATGGTTGCTACCTGGATGCCTGCTCGCGGACGAGGGGGAGCAGTTCGCCGACGAGGTAAAGAGAACCGGTTACGACGACAAGGCCGTTCCGTGGGCATTCATCCCATGCTGCCTGCAGCGCTTTCCTGGCATCGCTATGCGTGCGCATGCGCGCGCGGTATCGCGGATGCTTCGCTGCGATCGCCGCGGGATCGGCGGTGCGCTGATTGGCGACGGGAGTGAGATGAATCCTCCGCGCCAGCGGGAAGAGACAGGCTCCCATCTTCTGGATATCCTTATCGCGCAGCGCCCCAAAGACCAGGTGGATTTCACAACCTTCGCACCTGAGCAGGTGACTGCGCAGTGCCCGCGCTCCCTCGGCGTTGTGAGCACCTTCGAACAGCGTCCGGCGATGGAGAAAGTACTCATCCAGCCTTCCGGGCCAGTGAGTATGGGCAATGCCGCGCCTCACATCGGCGTCGGATACCGGAAATGCCTCGAGCGCTTCCACTCCAGCGACGGCCAATGCCGTATTCCGTGCCTGATGCAGGCCTGCCAGGGCCAACGGCAGGTGCCGATACAAGTTCCCGGGGGTCCTGACGTCGATAGTGACGTTAGGACCGTGCTCGCCGACTACACGGATGCGGCAGTCTCTGTCGATCTCCATCAGTGGAGCCGCTACTCGACGGGCTTGCGCCCGAACCACGCGTTTGGCTTCCAGAGCCCGGCATCCGGAGATCACCGGAACACCCGGCTTGATGATGCCGGCCTTTTCCGCGGCAATCTCACCCAGTGTTGAGCCCAGTAGATCTTGGTGATCGAGAGCTACGCCGGTGATGATGCAAGCCTGTGGTGTGACGATATTGGTTGCATCGAGGCGCCCGCCGAGTCCTACTTCGATGACCGCGACGTCAACCTTCTCCATGGTGAAGTAGAGGAATGCGCAGGCTGTGAGAAATTCAAAGTAAGTAAGCCGCATGTCGAGCTTATTCCGGGAGTACAGCTCCTCCTCTGTTTCGCACACCCGGCTTGCTACGGTGGCGAGTTTTTTGGCTGAAATATTGCGGCCCGAAAGCCGGATGCGCTCCTCGAGTTTCTCGAGATGGGGCGAGGTATACAACCCGGTCTTCCAGCCTGCGGCGCGAAGAATCGCCTCCGCTGTGGCGGCAACGCTTCCCTTGCCATTCGTGCCGGCGATATGCAGTATCGCGTATTTCGTATGAGGGTTGTCGAGTGCCTGCATCATGGCTGCGATGCGATAGAGGCCGAGGTGAATGCCGCGCACCTCGTTGCCCCGCCCAGACAGAAGATTGAGAATCTTACGATAATTCAAGGTTTAGGAGAGAAAGAAGTTTAAGGCATGGATCAGGTATTCACGCAGATCGCGCCGGTCCACAATGGCATCGATCATGCCATGTTCCAGTAAAAACTCAGAGCGCTGGAATCCCTTGGGCAGCTTTTGCCGGATCGTCTGTTCGATGACGCGTGGTCCTGCGAATCCGATTAACGCGCCCGGCTCAGCAATGATCAGATCACCCAGCATGGCAAAGCTGGCTGTGACTCCACCGGTGGTGGGATCGGTCAGCAACGAGAGAAAGGGAACACGCGCATCATCCAGCCGCGCCAGCGCGGCGCTGATTTTTGCCATCTGCATAAGGGAGAAGGTGCCTTCGTGCATGCGCGCCCCGCCCGATGCGGAGATTATGATGATCGGTAACCTTTTTGCCGCAGCCCTTTCCACGGCCAGGGTGAGCATTTCGCCCATCACCGATCCCATGGAGCCGCCGATGAAACCATACTCCATGGCTGAGATAAGTGCCGGCCGGCCACCCATTTTGCCGGAGGCATTGATGACCGCGTCATTGAGCTTCGTGGCGGCACGCGCCGCGATGAGCTTTTGGGCATATGGCTGCCGGTCGACAAACTTCAACGGGTCCGTGGAAATGATGTTTTGGTCTTGAACCTCGTATTTGCCTTCGTCGAACAGCATGCGCAGACGATCCCGAGCTCCGACCTTGGAATGGTGATTGCATTTGGGGCAGACCTGTTCATTGGCATCCAGGTCTTTTTTCCAGATGACGGAACGGCAGCCCTCACATTTGATGAACAGGCCTTCGGTGCGGATCGTCTTGTCCTCATCCTTCAGGGACGCGGGCAGCGGAGAATTTTGTTTTTTAAACCAAGCCATAACGATGAATCCTATCACTTGCCCCGCTCGAGAGTCCAGAGGCCATTCCATCGCCTGTGATTCCGGCAGTACAAGCCAAAGGCAGCCACGAATGGCACGAATGGGTAAGAACTTCGTGTCATTCGCGGCTGCTTTTAGCTTGTACCGTTTGAATCGCAGATTCGGTCAAGCTGGAGCGATAAATCCGAAGCGCTGGTGACCGGCGCCTGGCAAATCTGGTCCAGGCAAACATAGGCGGTTGCGCGTCCCGCGATCCGGGTACGGTCTTTTAGGAGAAACAGGCTCTCATCCTTGCCGCAAACGAGGACTTTGTTGGGCAGGTAGCGACGGAAGACTTCACGCAGCAGCGCCTGTGCCGCTTCATCGCCAGGGTCGCCAACGATGGCGATTTCCGGGCCGTTCGCCAACATCAAATCCAGAGCGCCGAGCAGATGGCCGAATGCTGCCGGGTGGCGAGCCATCATGGAGACCAGGGCTTTCAAAACCGGCAGCGCCTTGCCGGCCCAACCCTCATTACCGGTAATCTTCGCCAGACGGAGCAGCGCATGCACTGCCACGGAGTTGCCCGACGGCGTGGCATTGTCGTAGAACTCCTTGGGCTGCTGGATCAGAGCCTCCCTGCCGTTGGTCATGAAAAATCCGATTCCGTTCGGGTCTTCAAACTGCTCGATCATAGTCTGCAGCAGCCTCGTCGCTTCCCTGAGCCAGCGCACATTGAACGTCGATTCACAAAGCGATAACAAACCATCCGCGAAGCAGGCATAGTCATCCAGAAAGGCTTCGATTCTCGCCTGCCCGTTCCCATAGCAGTGCAGCAGGCCATCGGCATGCTCCATCCTGGCGAGTACGAATTCGGCGCAATGGATGGCGACATTGCGATAATCCTCCCGATTCAGAACCTGCGCGGCTCAACAGCGCATTATCGTAAAGCATTTTTTCGAAGTGAGGCACCAGCCAGTATGCGTCGACGGAATAGCGGTGGAAGCCTCCTCCGAGCTGGTCGTAGATGCCGCCACGTGCCATCTTCTGCAGTGTGCTCTCTACGGCCTCCAAATAGCGGCCGGTTTGCGTGCGCGCGTAGCAACGCATCAGAAAGTCCAGCGACATCGAAGGAGGAAACTTGGGCGCGCCGCCAAAACCCCCATTTTGTGAATCGTAGTTCGACATCACGTTTACGGCGGCTTCATCAAGGAGGTCCGGTGTCAGTGCCCCCGGTGTGGCCGGGACCCGGCTGCTTTGCTGCAATTCGGCCAAAATTGCTTCTGCATCGCGAATGATGCCGGCCTTCCTTTCGCGATAGGCCGCGCCCACACTGCGGAGCACGCGCGGAAATCCCGGCATCCCATGGCGAGCCTGCGGAGGGAAATAGGTGCCGCAACAAAAGGGCACCTGATCTGGAGTGAGGAAAACCGTCATGGGCCAGCCGCCTCTCCCGGTCATCATTTGAACCGCCTGCATATATACGGCATCGAGATCCGGCCGTTCCTCTCGGTCCACCTTGATGTTGATGAAAAGCTCGTTCATGAGAGCGGCAATGTCTTCGTCTTCAAAAGACTCGCGTTCCATCACATGACACCAGTGGCACGCGGCGTAGCCGATGCTGAGCAGGATTGGCTTGTCCAACTCCTTTGCCTTCTGCAAGACCGACTGTGACCATGGGTGCCACTGGACGGGGTTGTGAGCATGCTGCAGCAGGTACGGGCTGGTTTCGCCGGCGAGAGCGTTGGTATGTTTCGGTTCTGACATCGAATCTCCGATCTTCAGGGAATGATAGCAGGTCAGAGTCGGATGTCGGAAGGGACCCGAGTCCCTTTATTAGGAGCGATTTTACTGGAATCCCGTTATTTCTTGCGCCTGCGCGGGCGCTCGTACTTTGACTCAATAATGCTGCGCAGGCCGCCGCGTGGGGTAAATTCTCCACGAACGGTCATGCGGACCGGCCGGCATGCTGCAACCAGGTCGCGCAGGATGCGATTGATGGCATTCTCGTAAAAGATCCCGATGTTCCGATAGGCGGTGACGTATTCTTTGAGCGACTTCAGTTCAAGGCACCACTGATCAGGGACATAGACAATCTCGATGGTGCCGAAGTCCGGCAATCCCGTCTTGGGGCAAATAGCGTTATATTCCGGATTGATGATCCGGATCTCGTAGCCGTGGAACTGGTTTTCCCAGCACTCAATTGCAGGTAGAACCGCGTCGATTCCCGATTTTGCATGCTTCTCGCTGTATCGTCTCATGGCCGCCTCAGCATACCCCGTCGTGAGCCTGAAAATCAAACCGAAGGAACGTCATTGGATTGACGATTAACGATTGACGAGTGCAAGACTCGACCTATCTGTCAATCGTCAATCGTCAATCGTCAATCGTCAATCGTCAATCGTCAATCGTCAATCGTCAATCCCCATTTGTTTCCCATGTCTTTCATGATAAACATAAGTAATGGATCTGTTTGCGCAGAGAAAAATCTATTCCGTCTACGAGATCACCGCAGAGATCAAGCAGGCTCTGGATAAGTTTGGTGTCTTGTGGGTCAAGGGAGAGATATCCAATTTCAAGCACCATTCCTCCGGACATATGTATTTCAGCCTCAAGGATGACCGGGCGCAACTGAAGGCGGCGTTCTTCCGCAACAACAATCTGTATCTGAAATTCCGTCCCGAAGATGGTCTCGAGGTGTTGGCCCGGGGGCGACTCAGCCTCTACGAGCCGCGCGGCGACTACCAGATCATTGTGGAATACCTCGAGCCCGTGGGCGTCGGCTCTCTTCAGCTGGCCTTTGAGCAGCTCAAGCAGAAGCTGCGCAGCGAGGGCTTGTTTGAGGAGGAGCACAAGGTGCGCCTGCCGCTGTTGCCCGGAAAAGTGGGCGTGGTCACCTCGCCGACCGGTGCAGCCATCCAGGACATGCTGCGCATCCTCCGGCGCCGCAATGCTTCGCTCGACATTCTCATCTACCCTGCCAGGGTTCAAGGCGCCGGCGCTGCCGAAGAAATCGCCGCCGGGGTGAAATATTTCAACACGCGCAACGACATCGACGTGATCATCGTCGGTCGGGGCGGCGGCTCCATGGAGGATCTGTGGGCCTTCAATGAGGAGGTTGTGGCCCGAGCCATCTATGCATCGGAGATCCCCCTGATTTCCGCCGTGGGGCACGAGGTTGACTTCACAATTGCGGACTTCGTGGCCGATCTGCGAGCGCCGACGCCATCGGCGGCGGCGGAGATGGTTTCCGGAGCGAGAGAGGATCTGCTGGCCACCGTGGGTTCATTGAGCGGGCGAGCGCTGCAGGCGGTGCGGCTGCTGATGGAGAGGCGGCGTTCGGCCCTTGAACGGGTGGCGCGCAATCGCGCCTTTAACATTGCGCCCAACAAGGTCCGGGAACTGCAGCAGCGTTTCGATGAAGCGACATCGCGGATGCATCAGACCACGGCCAGGTATCTGACGGCGCTCCGGCACCGGGAGCGCGTGCTGCAACTGCGGCTCATAAAAGTGGACTTGCGTCAGACCATAGCCCGCCATCGCGAAATCCTGGCGGGGAAGCGCAACCGCCTGCAGTCTTCCGTCCAGGCATGGCTAAAAGGCCGGAGAAGCCAACTTGAAGTGGAGGCCGGCCGGATGAATGCGCTCAGCCCGCTCTCCATCCTGGAACGGGGCTACGCTATTTGCCGCCACGAGCAGGGAGAAATACTGCGGGATGCTGCCCGGGTTGTGCCCGGCGATCGTGTCGCAGTGACGCTTGCACATGGAGAAATTGATTGCCGCGTCGAGAGAATAAAGTGAGGCTGTTCGATGTGCCCTTTGGCGATTCGGGAAGACCATCGGATCATGGCATAGGAGGTGCGATTTGGAAATGAAAATGAAGGATTTTGAGAGCAATCTGAAAACGCTCGAGGAGATCGTGTCGAAGCTCGAGAGCGGAGATCTTACCCTGGATAAGGCTCTGGAGCTTTTCGAAGAAGGAGTCAAAATCAGCCGCTACTGCAACGCAAAGCTGGAAGAGGCCGAACGGAAGGTGGCCACACTGATCAAAGGCGCCGATGGCAGCATGGCCGAAGTGCCCTTTGCCGCGGAAGGCGAAGACGCCGCCAAATAATCGTGGATTCCGGTCTGTATGCAGGGTGGAGGGCCTTGATGCCGCTGAACCCACTCCCGCGACAGCAAAACAAAGAGAGTGCGATGGATCTGGAAAAATATCTTGCCGAACTCAAATGCGCCGTTGACGAATATCTGGATCGTCTGTTGCCGGCAGAAAACGAAGAACCGCCGACCATGCACCGGGCGATGCGCTATTCCGTGTTTGCCGGAGGCAAACGCGTGCGTCCGATTCTGATCGTGGCGGTCGGAGAGACTCTTGGCGGCGTGCGGGATACCCTGCTGCACCTCGGGGCTGCCGTTGAAATGATGCATACTTACTCCCTGATTCATGACGATCTTCCTGCCCTGGACAATGATGACCTTCGACGGGGACAGCCGACCTGCCACAAGGTGTTCGGTGATGCGATCGCGATTCTGGCCGGGGATGCCCTGATGACCCGGTCCTACCAGGTGCTCTCTGAGTTGCCGAATGTCCCCGATGCAGCCCGGCTGGCCATACTCAAAGAAATCGCGTATGCGACCGGAACGGTCGAAGGCATGATCGGCGGCCAGGTAGTGGACTTGGAATCGGAAGGGAAACCGATCAGCGCTCCAGTTCTGGAGTATATCCATCGTTCGAAGACCGGAGCCTTACTGACCGCGTGCACCCGCTGCGGCGCTCTGGCTGCCGGCGCGAACGCTGCGCAATTGCATGCATTGACGGAGTTCGGCCGCAAAATCGGCCTTGCCTTCCAAGTTATCGACGACATTCTGGATCTGACGACGAGCAGCGACAAACTCGGAAAGACTGCGGGCAAGGATCAGAAGGTGAAAAAGGCTACTTACCCGGCTCTTTATGGGATTGAGGCCTCGCGCTGCAAGGCCCAGGAACTGATCCACGACGCCGTGGAGGCGGTCCGGGACCTGGGCAGCCGCGCCGAGCCGCTGCGGGAACTGGCGCAGTTCGTGTGCAGCCGGACTATGTAAACCCATGATGAAAATCAGGAAACGCATCGACCAATTGCTGGTCGAGCGGGGCTTTGCCGAGAGTCGGCACAAGGCGCAAGCCCTGCTCCTCGCCGGCCAGGTAATGGTGAACGAGCAGAAAGTTGAGAAGCCCGGACGCCTGGTCGACTCCGATGTCGCGATCCGCATCCTCGGGGAGATGCCCTTTGTAAGCAGGGCCGGCGCGAAGCTCCACGCCGCATTGGATCATTTCCGCATTGGCGTCGCCGGCCGGATATGTGCCGACCTGGGAGCGTCCACAGGCGGATTTACCGACTGCCTGCTGCAAAACGGGGCCGTGACCGTTCATGCGTACGATGTCGGCGCCGGACAGCTTGCCTGGAAGCTCCGTTCTGATCCCCGAGTCATTTTGCACGATCGCTGCAATGTCCGTTTTCTCAAGGCGGAGGATCTGCCGGAGCAGGTCTCTCTGGTCACCGCCGATCTCTCGTTCATCTCCCTGACCAAGGTGCTTGCGCCGCTGCGGGATGCCCTGCGAGCCAGGACCGTTTCCCCGGGACAGCGCACCGCTGATTTCCAGATTGATCTGATCATGCTCGTCAAACCACAGTTTGAAGTAGGCAAAGGCGAAGTGGGCAAAGGCGGCATCGTGCGGGACGAAAAAAAACAAAGGGCGGCACTGGCCGCGGTTGAACAATGCGCAACGCTTGCCGGGTATACCGTCAGGGGGAGCATGCCATCTCCTATCCTGGGAGCCGAAGGGAATCAAGAATTTTTGCTGCACCTGCAGCTTGATCCTGTATGATCAAAGCCATGAATTCTCCCGTGCGCAAGATAGGACTGGTATTGAAACGCCACGATCCGCGGGTTCGCGACGTCGTGACCGAGATCATTCCATGGCTGCAATCGAGCGGTGTCGAGGTATTCATCGATCAGGAGACGGCGAACCAGTATCCGCTCTCAAGCCGCGTGATTACGGCCGATGCGCTGGCTGCGTGCGTGGATGTGATCACTGTTTTCGGCGGTGACGGGACTTTTTTATATGCGGCCCGGCTTGCCGGGAAAAGCGGGGTTCCGTTGCTGGGCATCAACCTGGGATCCCTGGGCTTCCTGACCGAAATAAAGCTCGAAGAAATGCATTCTGCGTTCGAAAGCCTGCTTGGGGGGCACTACCAGTTGGAAGAGCGTGTGCTCGTAGATGTGAAAGTGCTCCGGCAGGAGGAACAACTGGCGCAATATCTGGCATTGAATGATGCGGTCATCAACAAGGGAGCTCTCGCTCGCATCATCGAGCTGGAAGTGTGGGTGAATTCCGAGCTGGTCACGATCACGCGCGCCGATGGCTTGATCATTTCGACCCCCACAGGATCTACCGCGTATTCCATGTCCGCCGGCGGGCCGATCGTCTATCCCACCCTTGGAGCTTTTATCATCACCCCCATTTGTCCGCATACGCTCTCAAACCGACCGGTGGTGGTCCCGGATGCCGCACCCGTGGGGATTTGCCTGCGCCACGGAAGCGATGTGATGCTGACCGTTGATGGCCAGGTCGGCATGCCCCTCGTGCAGGGCGACTGCGTCCGTTTCCAGAAAGCCAGTTCCTCGCTACGCATCATCCAAGCCACAGGCAGTACCTTCTTCAAGCTTCTGCGTGAAAAACTCAAGTGGAACTAGTCCTAGAATCCAGGCAGGCAGCCGCGAGTGCCCACAGGCGCATAAAAATCCATGGTCACCCTAAGACAGCCACGAATGGCACGGTGCGGCATAGCCGCAACCAAAACTAATGTTCACTGCAAAGCCGCGGAGAAGAGAATTCCCGAAGAGCCGGCGGACAAAGGCCCCGGCCGTGAGAGGATATCCAGCGATGGGTATGCGAGGCGTGATCAGGCCCGAAGGGCCGGCAGTGAATAGGCCCGGCCGTAAGGCCGGGATAGGAATGGCTCGAAATAGAGCGCCGAAGGTGCGGCACAAGTCATCTGTGCCGGTCCTTCGGACCTCATTTCGTTGTCTCCCTCAACCACGCCCTTACGGGCGCGGCTATTCACTGCCGGCGCTTCGCGCCTGCCAGCTCGGCGTCTCGCGGCAACAAATCCTTGCCTTCCCGCAAAGGAGTTGAGGGTAAGTAGTACGAACCATTCGTTCCATTCGTGGCTGCTTTAGCTCTTACAGAGCGGCAATTTGAGGCGGCGGCAGAGTTGCGCGAAAGTATAGATCGGGAAACCTACGATGTTGAAGTAGCAGCCTTCGATGCGATCAATGAAGAGCGAGGCGTATCCTTGGATGCCATAGGCGCCCGCCTTGTCACGATGCTCGCCTGTGGACAGGTACCACTCGATTTCCGGCCGCGCCAGCCGCCGCATGTGGACGCGCGAGCAGCTGCATGCTGAGCCTGAGCGTCCCGCGGACTTATCGATTATGCAGACTCCTGTATACACCTCATGCCAGCGGCCGCTCAGACTCTCGAGCATCTGCCTGGCTTCCTCTGTAGAGACAGGCTTTCCCAGAATGCGGTCCCTGGCCACGACGATGGTGTCGGCGCCGACAATGAGGCCTTTCGGATGCCGTTCCGCAACTTCACGCGCTTTAATGCGGGCAGCGCGCACCGCATACGAAGCCGCAGACTCTCCGGGCTTCCGCTCCGGTTCGGGAATCGCGCTCGGGTCGATGGAGAGCCTGAAACCGAGACCCGAAAGAAGCTCACGCCGCCGCGGGGATGCCGACGCCAGCACGATACACCGGCCGTTGCCTGTTAAGGTTGTCATCTCCCATGCTCTCTGGTACTTTACTTTGGTTTGTCGAGGATCCGGGAGCCGGACAGCTCGGGGCCGGCCGAAAAATATCGCAACCCGGACCGGGGTTCACGCATCCTGAATATAGAGCATAAGCCTCCAATGAAAAAGAGTTGTGTGTCGGTTTTGTTGCTGTTATTGAATTGGTTCGCAGCGGTGCCTGTGCTGCGGCCGTCGGATGCAGTTCAGACGCCTGCTCCCGGCGAGTTTCCCGCGCAATTATGGACTTGGGCCGGGTGATCAGCCTGGCCGTGCTTGTGCCCGGCATTCACATGATCATAGTTGCTCACGACTACAGCGCACCCACCGATCCTCAGCAGGTCGGAGATACGCTGGTCTTAGGCCCTATCAACGAGGGGAGAATGCTGACCGAAGTTCGCATGACCGTTAAGTCCGGCGCCCAAAATGCAGGGATCGAAAGCCATACCGTGCCGCTGGACCGGACCGTTCCCGATGATCCTGTCCTGGGTGAACTGATTCGCAGAGCCCAGACGGAACTGGATAAGGCACAGAAGTAGGGTTTGATGTTGAACATAATCCCGCATGGCGGAAAAATACTTTGCGGGAAGGCCGAATTGGGCTGCTTAACAGGATTAAGCCATGGAATCAGTTTCGACCATTCTCTTTTCGCTGTACCGGGGCACGCCGTTGCACCAGGAATGGGTTGTTGCCTGCCTTGAAGGCGCCTGGAAGGGCTTGCTGGGAGAGAGAGTGGCGAACATTTGCCGGCCGCGGGCTTTAAATCGGACCGAGCTCGTTGTAGAAGTACTTGAAAAAGAATGGCTTCCGGCGCTGTCGAGCATGAAGCAGGAGCTTTTGCTTCGGATCGGGCGTGCTACGGGAGGCGAGGTGCAGCAGCTGTCCTTGCGAACTGAGCTCGCCAGGGCCGAATCGCAGGCCGATTTTGAATAGCACTGGTTGGATGGCGGATGAAAGTGTTAAAATATCTGTATGTTCTGCGTGTTCTTGGATGCGCTCGTCCATTAGCCAGAACGAAATTGACCAGACCGGTGTGGAGCTGTTGAATCCCAACTCCGATCCGGCACAAGTGGATCCCGAGCTTTGGGGAATGGATGGGAAGATCATAGCTACCGCATCACTTACACCCAATCCGCTGTCTCGAACTGCGGCCTATCTGGATAGCCTGTTTCCAGGTATGGATCCACTTTTAGTGGGTAATTTGCGCGTTCGATCCGATAAGGCTCTATGCGGCTATGGAATTGTGAATGATTCGGGCTTTAATTTCGTTGTCTCCAAGTCCGTAATTTCCATCTTCTAGGTTCAAGTCGGCGGATGAGTGCGTGACAACCAAGCGGACGACCCCGGGATTTCGGGGCGCTTCCTGTTCTGCTTGACATAAGGATTCTGGTCTATGTACGAGCGCTTCTACGGTCTGAAGGAAAAGCCCTTCAGCCTCACTCCCGATCCTGAATTCCTCTTCGTTAACAAGCACTTCCGAGGTGCACTCGACAATGTAATCTATGGTATCGAACGGCAGGAGGGCTTTACCGCCATCGTTGGGGACGTCGGGACTGGGAAAACCACTCTCTGCTGGGCATTGTTGGGTAAACTGGACAAGAATATCCGCACAGCTCTGATCCTGAATCCCCTGTTAAATGAAGAGGATATGCTGAAAGCGATCCTCCAGGATTTCGGTGTCAGGCCCAGGCGAGGGTGGGTGCAGGAATCCCAGGATGCTGACCCCCCCTATGATCCAAGCTGGATGCGAGGACTGACCAGAAAAGAGCTGATTGATGAGCTCAACTACTTCCTGCTAGCCGGGTCGGAACAAGGTGTTTTCAACATCCTCATCCTCGATGAGGCTCAAAACCTGTCGCTGCCTGTCCTGGAACAGCTGCGCATCCTGTCAAATCTCGAGACCGCGAAGAAAAAGCTGCTCCAGATCATCTTTGTCGGTCAGCTCGAGTTCCAGCAGAAACTAAGCCTGCCCCAGCTGAGGCAATTGGATCAGAGGATCACCATTCGCTACTCCTTGAAACCGTTGTCCAAGCCGGACATGATTCATTACATCGACCACCGTCTATCCGTGGCCGGGTCCAAAGGGAGTGTGGGATTTACCCAGGGTGCGTTAAGACGTATTTATGCGTATTCAAAAGGCTGCCCGCGCCTGATCAATATCATTTGCGACCGCTCGCTCCTGGCAGGGTATAGCGAACGCGCCCGCGTGATTACAGCCCGGATGGTGGCTAAAGCAGCCCGCGGCATCCGTGGGAAGGAGCAAGGCACCGGGGCTCCGGCGTTCAGGCCATGGAAACTGATCGTCCCGATTGCGGCCTTATTGGTCCTTACCCTGCTGGCGGCTCTCGGTTTCTGGATCTGGCGTGGACGCCTGCCGTATCTGAGCAACGCCTTGTTCGTGCCCTCGTCTTCCCAGGCCTCGACGAAACGACCAGCAGTTGATCCGACCGCCGCCGAGGTGCGCCTGTCCGAAACCGCGCCTCCTCCCGCGAAACAGGATCCAGACCCGCTGCCTGCGGCCGCCTCCAAGGAAATTACTCCTGCGCCCGCCGCTATCGTTCAAGTTCCCGCCCCTGGAATTGTGCCTCCCGCGAAGACGGTTGCCGCATTGCTGGTGCCGACTGCCGGGGCGGCCACTCGGGAGGGTCCTCCACCCGGTGCTGCAATTGCCAAGGAGCCCTCGGCGAACACGGCCGCGACGGAATTCACCGGGAAATACCTGCTGCAAGTGCACTCCCTTAGGACCAAGAATCAAGCCGATGCCGCGCTCGCCGATCTGCAGACTAAAGGATATTCCGCTTTTGTGAGAATTGAGGAAGTCCCGCGCGGCAAGCAATGGTATGTAGTGTATGCCGGCCCGTATGACAGCCTGCAACATGCGCGCGATCAAGCCGTGGCGCTGAAACAGCAGGGGAATTTGAGCCCGATCATCCGCGGGTATTAAAATCCAAGTCAAACTGCGATCCAGGCATGGAAAGCTCCGTGAAGCGCTGATTTTCGCAGGCTCTTGACATCCGCCCGGTTTGACGACAATCTCGGAATCTGGCGTTAAGCCATTTTAAACGTTAATGTTACAGCGCTGCGATCCAGATGCATTTTAGATTGCAACCGCATGGTGCTCATGTTAATATTTCTGTTTGTATTTTCATGATTTTCAGGAGGATGCCTTGCCGCTCACGAGGGAAAAGAAGATTGGAATTGTAGATGCTTATCGGACCCATGATACAGACACCGGGTCCCCTGAAGTTCAGATTGCCATCCTGAGCGAGAGGATCGCCTACCTGACCGAGCATTTTAAGATTCACGCCAAAGATCATCACTCGCGCCGCGGATTGCTGAAAATGGTCGGCAAAAGGCGTCGGCTGCTGGACTATCTTAAATCAAAGGATGTCGGTCGCTACCGGACCGTGATCGAACGGCTTGGAATGCGCAAATAGAATGCACAATTGCAGTGCCGGTCCCGCGTGGAAGCGGTTGGAACAGGTCACAAACCCGCCCTCCCTTATCTCGTATTGCCTCACCGAACGTCACGGAAAAGGACTCGAGGCACAGTTGCGAGCTCATCAAACGTTGCTGTGCATCGGCCGGCCCCATGAACATCAGGGTGTTGGTTCGCCTTTTGCTTCAACCTTAGCACCAGCGAGTAGGGGGATGTATCGGCGTGCGAGCTGTTCCATGTCCGGCAAATAAACAACCCTGGTGACGGTGGGATATGGATTATGAGTTATGAGTTAAAGGCTATCTGCATCGTTTGCTAGCCCTTAACCCGTGACTCATAATCATAATTCCTGAATCTCCAAGCCCACCGAAACTTGAATCTGGCAGTATTGCAGAATTAAAAGGAGTAACTATGAAACATCGAGTCGCCACCGAAATCGGTGGCTTGGAATTCAGTATTGAAATGGGAAGAGTCGCCACGCAGGCCGATGGCGCCGCCTATGTCAGTTATGGTGACACGGTGGTTCTCGCCACCGCATGTGCGTTGAAGGAACCCCGCGAGGGCGTGGACTTCTTTCCTCTCACCGTCGATTACCGCGAAAACACTTACGCAGCCGGCAAGATTCCCGGAGGCTTTTTCAAACGCGAGGGGAGGCCGACGGAGAAAGAGATCATCACATCGCGCCTGATTGACCGTCCCCTGCGCCCGCTGTTCCCGGAAGGATATTGCAGCGAGGTCCAGGTTATTGCGCTGGTGCTTTCCGCGGACAAAGAGAATGATCCTGATGTCATGGGCATCACGGGCGCATCCGCGGCGCTGTATTGCTCGGCCATTCCTTTTGCCAATCCGATCGCCGGCTTGCGAGTGGGGCTGATGGACGGCAAGCTTGTGGCCAATCCGCCGGTCAGCAAGCTCAAGGACAGCAGTCTAAACCTGATCGTAGCCGGGACCGAGGATGCGATCGTGATGGTGGAGGCCGGAGCGCAGCAGATCACCGAAGAGGCCATGATCGAAGCGCTTGATTTTGCCCACGAAAACATTCGCAAGCTGATCGCGCTGCAGAAGGAACTTTACGAAAAAATTCAGCCGGTGAAACGGCAGTTCGTCAAAACGGACCTGGACCAGGCGGAATACGCCCGCATCGAAAAGGCTTACAGCCAGGCGATCTCTGAAGCTTTGCACCTCAAGGGCAAGCTGAACAGTTACGGCAGGCTGGATGAAATTGAGAATGAGATCGTTGCCGGCGTCCCCGAGGGTCAGGATGAGCTCAAGGCGCAGGCGCCTGCGATTTTCCACAACATTATGGAGAAGATCTTCCGCAAGGAGATCCTGGACGACAGGATTCGGCCGGATGGCCGCAGCTTTAGCGAAGTCCGCCCGATCACGATCGAAGTCGGGCTGCTGCCCAGGACTCATGGTTCCGCCCTGTTCACCCGCGGCGAAACCCAGGCTCTGGTAACGGTAACGCTGGGAACGGCCGACGACGAGCAGCGCCTCGACACTCTCATAGGCGAATCGTTCAAGCGCTTCATGCTGCACTACAACTTCCCTCCGTTCAGCGTCGGTGAAGTTAAGCCGCTGCGCGGCCCCGGCCGCAGGGAGATCGGACACGGCGCCCTGGCCGAGAGGAGCCTTCTGCCTGTAATGCCGAACGAGGAAGCGTTTCCATACACGGTGCGTGTCGTATCCGACATCCTGGAAAGCAACGGATCGTCCTCGATGGCCACGATCTGCGGCGGCATCCTGTAGCCGGAGTGGCGATGGGCCTGGTCAAGGAAAGCGATAAATATGCCATCCTGACTGACATCGCCGGCGCCGAAGATCACTACGGAGACATGGACTTCAAAGTCGCCGGCACCGCTATAGGCATCACAGGCCTGCAGATGGACATCAAAACCGGCGGCATCACCCGCCAGATCATGGCCGAAGCGCTCGCACAGGCAAAAGAAGGACGACTGCACATTCTGAAGTGCATGGTAGATGCGCTGGCTTCGCCGCGCGCCGAAATCTCTCCTTTTGCGCCGCGCATCATCACCATACAGATTCCCAAAGACAAGATCGGCGCCGTGATCGGTACCGGCGGCAAGGTCATTCGCAGCATTACCGAGGAGACTGGAGTTCGCATCGATATCGAAGACGACGGCAAGGTCAGCATTGCGTCGACAGACACAGCTTCGGCCCAAAAGGCGATCCGCATGATCGAGGACTTGGTCATGGAAGCTGAAGTTGGGAAGACCTATCTGGGTACGATCACCCGGTTGGTCGACTTCGGCGCTTTTGTGGAAATTTTCCCGGGCACCGAAGGATTGCTCCATATATCGGAAGTCGCTGACTACAGGGTTGAGGACATCAACAGCGAGCTCAAGCTCGGGGAGCAGATCCTGGTCAAGGTGCTCAGCATCGAGCCCCCGAACAAGATCCGACTGAGCCGCAAGGCTGTCTTGCGCGAGGCTGCGGGCCTGCCCCCGGCCGAACCCAGCGCCAGACCTCCGCGACGCGGGGACGGGCCGCCTCGTGGCGGTGGCCGCGATCGTGGCGGCCGTGACCGCGGTGGCCGGGATCATGACCGGCGCAGCGGCGGCGGCGGCGGGGGGCGTTTCAATCACTGATCGCTTCAGGGAAGTCAAGAAGCAGAAGTCAGAAGACAGAAGTCAGAAGACAGAAGTCAGAAGACAGAAGTCAGAAGACAGGAGTCAGAAGATAGGAGTCAGAAGACAGAAGACAGAAGACAGAAGACAGGAGTCAGAAGGATGGTTGACAGAAGGATTTGCGGCAGATTTCGGGAATACCGGTATGCTCAGGAGCCGCTATCCGCGTTTCTATGTCTTATTCATGCCC
>Ga0315284_10005347_pt1 | contig 18210 bp, 20 predicted proteins | sample YL17G09_16_MG_FD_203696 | JGI IMG/M metagenome (GOLD analysis project Ga0315284, IMG submission 203696) | Sediment microbial communities from Yellowstone Lake, YNP, Wyoming, USA - YL17G09_16 | ecosystem: Environmental > Aquatic > Freshwater > Lake > Sediment | place: USA: Wyoming | collected...
AGCGGTGACTACTCCAAGGCTTCACCCGACGATGCCCCAAACCGCGATCCGCGACTCTCGCCACCCCCGCAGCCCACTGAATCGAGAAAAACCCTCCCCCAGTGTCTGAACCGCAATCTCACAAATGCTTGCCTTGCCATTCCGCGTAAATATTATATTATACGGCCACATACTTAAGGCCGTCCAGCCCCCCTGCACTTCAGCAATCGGCACGGGGAACTGCTGACGACGGACTGCTGTCTATACCTGAAATAGAGGCAGTGACCCCAGAACGATTGGAGAACCATGATAGGAATCGTTCTTCTCTGCATCCTGTACGCGGTCTGCTCCGTCATGCTGCTTGCATATGGAATGCAGTGCTATCTGCTGACGTTTCTCTTTCTGAAGCAGCGCAAGTCCAAGACTGCTCAGCAGCGTTCGACCATGAAGTACTTCGACGCGATCACTGACGAATGCGAGTATCCCAAGGTCGTCACACAGCTCCCCATGTACAATGAAAAGACCGTCGCAGTCCGCGCAATCGAAGCTGCTGCGGCCATGGACTATCCTCGTTCCCGCCACGAAATTCAGGTTCTTGACGACAGCAACGACGAAACACGCACCTACGTTGACGACACGGTTGCGAGGCTGCAGATGCAGGGCGTGCGTGTTTCTGTTATTCGCCGCAAAGACCGCGTTGGGTACAAGGCCGGCGCACTCCAGAACGGGCTCAATCACACCGAAGCCGAGTTCGTTGCGATCTTCGACGCAGACTTCGTACCAACACCATCCTTCCTCAAGCACTCCATCGCATTCTTCATCGGCAAGCCCAAACTCGGACTCGTCCAGGGACGCTGGGGGCACCTCAATGCCAAGGCGTCGCTCATCACCCGTGGTCAGGCCATGGGCATCGATGGGCACTTCATGGTTGAGCAGGCGGCGCGCAGTTGGAATGGCCTCTTCATGAACTTTAATGGCACGGCAGGTGTCTTCCGCCGTACCGCAATCGAGTCTGCCGGCGGGTGGCACCACGACACCCTCACCGAAGATATGGACCTTTCCTACCGCATGCAGCTCACCGACTGGCAGACCGAGTATGTGCCGGACATCGAGGTGCGCGCCGAAATACCCGAAGACATCAACGCCTTCAAGAGCCAGCAGTTCCGTTGGGCAAAGGGCTCCATCCAGACCGCCATCAAGATCCTTCCTCTGCTCATCAAGAAGCGTATCCCTCCCTTCAAGTTCATTCAGGCGGTTCTCCATCTCACACATTACGTGGTGCATCCGCTCATGTTGATTATGGCGCTGCTCTCCATGCCGGTGCTGCTGCTTGTCAAGGTGACCATGATGCCGGCGCTCTTTGCCGTGGTTGTGTTCGCCATGGTTCTGGCGACCAGCGGTCCGTCAACCATGTACATGGTCTCGCAGCACTACCTGGGCAATACCGGGTTCCGCAAGATGCTTCTCATTCCGGCAATGATGCTGCTGGGCACAGGCTTGGCCGTGAGCAATGGCAAGGCCGTGCTTGAGGCGCTGTTCAATATGAAGTCTCCGTTCCTCCGAACGCCCAAGAAGGGCGAGGCCAAGAGTACCGCATACCGCTCCCGCAAGGACTTCACCGGGATCGTGGAGCTGGCTCTCGGAGCATACTGCCTGCTCAGCTTCTACATGTTCTTCGGCTACAGCAACTTCGTGGTAAGTCCGTTCCTCATGCTGTACGCTTCGGGTTTCATGTTTGTGGGGTCAATCTCCCTCATTCACTTCCGCAAGCCCGAGGTTATCGACCTCATGCCCGACGCGCTGTTTCGACAGACCAAACCGGTCGTGGCCGTCTGAGAACGCCGTTGGTCCGTGTGTGCAGCCACCGGGCGTATTTCCTCCCCGCTGCCGTTGTCCGGCTGGTGCGCCTGTTGTATACTTACGTTCAATCGTTGAACACGGCAGCGCTACACCGAGGAACGCCGGATGGTCGACTACCATCTCCTCCGCGAAATCCAACAGAACCCTGCGCACACACAACGCAGCCTGGCCGACAGCCTCGGTATCAGCCTGGGCAAGGCAAACTATCTGCTTGCCGGTCTGGCGGAGAAGGGTATTGTCAAGGCGCGCAAGTTGAGGAACCATCCGAAGCATATCCGCTGGCAATACGTGCTTACGCCCAAGGGCATCAGCGAGAAACTGCGAGTTGCTCGCGACTATCTCTCGCGGCGAGAGCATGAGTTTGAGCAGATGCAGCGTGAGATTGCAGAGCTGCGAAGCGAAGTGGCCGGCTCCGAGCCGACTGTGCCGGACGCGCTGTAGCGTTCGCACGCGACCTGGCCGAACCTCGTAGGGGGCGCCCGCGCAACCCGGGTACCGCTGACGGGGGAGAGGTGCGTCCGCTTCCGGTCACTTCCCTGACGCTCGTCGAGTGACTCAGCCGGGCGCCTCGATACAGCCCGTCTCAGTCGACGGGCCACACACTTCGGCGGGCTCAGTGCAGCGCTTCGACTGGGCTCAGTGCAGCGCTCGGCGACCGGCTGAGGTGTATCGAGACGAGCATCGAGGACCTGAGTAGTTACCTCGCAGAACCGCACCACCACCACCAACCAGCGTTTGGAGTCACGCATGAAGACCGCGTTTATTACCGGCATTTCGGGGCAGGACGGATCGTACCTGGCAGAGCAGCTCCTTGACAAGGGATATATCGTCCACGGCATGATCCGCCGCGCCTCAAGTTTCAACCGCGGGCGCATCGAGCATCTGCACCGCAGCCCCAACACGGCCGGTCGCTTCTTTCTGCACTACGGCGATGTTGCCGATTCCAGCAACCTGAATCGCCTCATCGAGCGCACCAAGCCTGACGAGATCTACAACCTGGCAGCGCAGTCGCACGTCAAAGTCTCCTTTGAGGTGCCCGAGTACACGGCCGATGCCGACGCGCTGGGAACCCTGCGCATCCTCGATGCCATCAAGGAGGTGGGCATCAAGACCCGATTCTACCAGGCGTCAACCTCCGAGCTCTATGGTCTGGTGCAGGAGATCCCGCAGACGGAGAAGACCCCGTTCTATCCCCGGTCTCCGTACGCCGTGGCCAAGCTGTATGCCTACTGGATCGTGGTCAACTATCGCGAGGCATACAACCTGCATGCCGGCAATGGCATCCTCTTCAACCACGAGTCTCCACGCCGCGGAGAGAATTTTGTCACCCGCAAGATCACGCTGGGCGCTGCTGCCATCAAAGCCGGCAAGCAGGAGTGCCTCAGTCTCGGTAATCTCGACTCACTGCGCGACTGGGGCTACGCACCCGACTACACGCACGCCATGTGGCTGATGCTTCAGCAGGAGACGCCTGATGACTTCGTGATCGCGACCGGCGAGAACCACTCGGTGCGCGAGTTCGTGGAGAAGTCGTTCGCCGTACTCGGGAGCTCCATCGCTTGGGAAGGCTCAGCCGAGACGGAAGTTGGTCGCGACACCAAGACCGGCAAGACCGTCGTGCGCGTGGATCCGAAGTTCTACCGGCCAACCGAGGTCGAGCAGCTTCTGGGCAACCCGGCAAAGGCGCAGGCCAAGCTGGGATGGAAGCGCCAGACAACGTTCGATCAACTCGTTGAGATCATGGTTAAGGCCGACTGGGAGCCGTACACGAAGTGAGCACGCGCAAGATCGTTGTCACCGGAGGCGCCGGCTACATCGGCTCCATGCTCGTGTCGGAGCTGCTGCGCGCAGGCATCCGGGTCTCTGTCGTGGATGATCTGTGGTTCGGCGGCGAGTCGGTGGCGCCGTTTCTTCACTTCGACGGCTTCGAGCTGCACAAGCGCGACATCTGCCGACCCGACGCGCTCGACGGCCTGCTTGACGGAGTAGAGTGCACCGTGCACCTGGCGGCGCTCGTGGGGTTCCCCGCGTGTGACGCTGCGGGCCGCGATCGCGTGTGGGCCGTGAACGTCACAGGGACGCAGAACGTGCACCGGGCCGCAGTCCACGCCGGCGTCAAGCGGCTGATCTTCGCATCAAGTTACAGCAACTACGGCGAATCGCGCGATGGCGAGCCCGTCACCGAGGAGTCTCCGCTCTACCCTAAGTCAACGTATGCAGAATCGAAGATCGCCGCAGAGAGATTCCTTCTCGATCGGTCGGGTGGCGACCCGGCAGTGACGTGCCTGCGACTTGCCACGGTGTTCGGATGCAGCCCGCGAACGCGCTTCGATCTCATGGTCAACCAGTTTGTGCTTGACGCATACGTCGGCAAGACACTCACGCTCTTCCAGCAAGACTTCAAGCGCTCGTTCGTGCACGTACGCGACGTTGCGCGCGCGATCTGCCGGGTGATGGAGGCGCCGGTGGATACGGTGCGTGGAGAGGTCTTCAATATCGGCTCCGAGCGTCTCAACACGAGCAAGACGGAGTTGGCCGAGGCGGTGAGGAAGCAGGCGCCGTCACTGCTGCTGGACTTTCGCGAATCCGGCTCGGATTCCGACATGCGCAGCATCCACGTCTCCTTCGAAAAGGCCCGCCGCATTCTCGGCTTCGAGGCACACACGTCGCTTGAGCAGGGGATCGAGGAACTCCTCCACGTTCTGCGCGACGGCATTGTCGCCGACCCGTTCAGCGCGCGGTACCGAAACCATGTCTCGACAGTCTCGTAGACCAGCGTCCACACCACACCCCCACGAGCATGACTCTCCCCCGCCAAACCGCCATCTCGCTCTACCGTTCGATGCAGCGCATCCGCAAGGTTGAGCTGGCCATCGAGGAACGCTACGGCGCCGACCAGATGAAGACCCCGGTGCACCTGTGCATCGGCCAGGAAGCCGTGGCTACCGGTGTGTGCGCTGCCCTTCGCACCGACGACTACATCAGCAGCAATCACCGAGGCCACGGACACTACCTGGCCAAGGGCGGCAACCTGTCGGCAATGATCGCAGAACTCCACTGTCGTACCACCGGATGCTCCGGAGGGTACGGCGGCTCAATGCACCTGGTTGACACATCGGTCGGACACATGGGCAGCTCCTCCATCGTCGGAGGAGGGATCCCGATTGCCACCGGGCTTGCCCTCTCGATCCAGATGAAGCAGGAGTCCAAGGTCAGCGTTGCGTTCCTCGGCGACGGAGCAGCCGATGAAGGCGTGCTCTACGAAAGCCTCAACTTCGCCATGCTCAAGAAGCTGCCGGTTGTCTACGTGCTGGAGAACAATCGGTGGGCCGTCTGCTCGTCGGTCGCCTCCCGCTGGCCGGGCGAGGCGCTCTTCCACCACCTGCCGCAGACCATGCTCCTCACACGCCGCGTTGACGGCAATGACGTTGCCGCTGTCCTCGAAGCCGCCCAGCAGTGCGTGGCGCATGCACGCTCCGGCCAGGGCCCCGCATTCGTGGAGTGTCAAACGTACCGGCTTCGGGGCCACGCAGGCGCCGGGTCGGACGCGCGTCTGGGATACCGGCCGTCCACCGAGACCACCGAGTGGGAGCAGCGCTGCCCGGTTGCGTCACTGCGGCGCCGAGTGCTTGACGAAGCGACCGTATCCGCCGAAGAATTGTCCGCGATAGACCGCCAGATTGACGAAGAGGTCTCCGCCGCATTCGAAGCAGCGATGGGCGGCTCACTGGCGGCGCCCACCGACGTCACCCGCAACGTGTTCAGGGAGTAGCAGGTGCCCTGGTCCAGAATCAAGACCGAATACGCCGAGCCCACCATGCAGGGGAACATGCCCTCCGACGGCCGGATCCTTGCGTGGCCGGATGCCGTGCGCGAGGCGCTCTCCACCGCACTGTCCATTGACAAGAGGGTCTTCGTCATGGGTCAGGGCGTGGACGATCCCACGGGTATGTTCGGCGCCACCAAGGGCTTGCATACTCAGTTCGGCGCCGACAGAGTCTTCGATACGCCCCTGGCCGAGTCCTCACTGACAGGCATTGCTGTGGGTGCGGCCATTGGCGGCATGCGGCCGGTGTACATGCACAATCGGCCCGACTTCCTGCTCCTTGCCATGGACCAGCTTGTCAATCACGCGTCAAAGTGGCACTACATGTTCGGCGGCGCTGTATCGGTTCCGCTGGTTGTGTGGGCGTGCACCGGCCGCGGATGGGGCTCAGCCGCGCAGCACTCGCAGGCGCTTCACGGACTCTTCGCGCATGTGCCCGGCCTCAAAGTGGTGATGCCGGCCACGTGCGCCGATGCCAAGGGGCTGCTCCTCGCCGCCATTGCCGACGATAACCCGGTGCTCGTGCTTGACCACCGATTCAACTTCAAGCAGAAGGGCCCGGTGCCCGAACATTCGTACAAGACGCCCATCGGCGCGGCGCAGGTGCGACGCGTTGGGACGGATGTGTCGATCATCACCGTCTCCCACATGTTGATGGAGGCGATGACGGGCGCCGAGGAGCTGGCCTCGCAGGGCATCAGCGCGGAGATCGTTGACGTGCGCACGGTGCGGCCGTTTGACAGAGAGACCATCGCGCGCTCGGTTGCGAAGACAGGCGCCGCCGTTATCGCCGACACCGGCTGGGTGACCGGCGGGGTGAGTGCCGAGATTGCAGCCGTAATCGGCGTGGAGTGCTTCGGCGCGCTCAAGGCTCCGATCATTCGCATCGGCACCAAGGACACGCCCACGCCTGCGGGCTTCACGCTCGAAGAGGGCTTTTACCCGACGGCCAAGGACATCGTGCAGGCTGCGTCGGCCTGCGTGACGGCGGCAAGGAGAGGATCGGTGGCCGCATCGGCATGAACGCGATCCTCCAGTCCGACGCAGAACGCGTGTGCCGCGCCGTGGATTTCCGGCGACTTGACGGCGCTACGGTGCTCATCACCGGCGCCACGGGCCTCATCGGTACAGGGCTCCTTGCCAGTCTCTGCCTCGCTCGCCGGTCAGGCGCCACGGTCCGCATCATCGCACAGCACCGGTCCGAGGTGCCAGACCAGGTGGCGCGGATCGTCTCCGAGCACGACGTCCGTCTGCTGCGCATGGACCTCTCCGATCCCGCGTCGCTGACGTTGCTGCCCGCATGCGACATCGCGCTGCACTGCGCCGGATACGCGCAGCCCGCGCTCTTCACTGCTGAGCCGGTGGCAACCATACACGTGAACACCACGGCCACTGACGCGATTCTCCGCGCTCTGGCAAGGGGCGGCAGGTTCCTCTTCCTCAGCTCCACCGAAGTGTACAGCGGCCAGCCGAAGAGCCCCCTGCTGGAGGATGACATCGGCACGACCAATCCCCTGCATCCGCGTTCCGGCTACATTGAGGGAAAACGGTGCGGTGAGGCGATCTGCAATGCCTATCGTCAACGAGGCGTGTCGGCGAAGTCCGCACGCGTGTCGGTGACATACGGTCCGGGCACTCGCGGCGGAGACATGCGCGCATTGAACATGTTCATCGAGAAGGCGCTGTGCACCGGGGCCATCCGAATGCTTGACGCGGGCACCGCCATCCGCACCTATTGCTACGTGTCAGACACGGTCGAGATGCTCTGGCGGATCGCGCTTGACGGTACGCAACCCGTGTACAACGTGGGCGGTCGCTCCAGCGCAACGTTTGCCGAGCTCGCGCATCGGATCGGTGCACTCTTGAACGCGCCGGTTGAGGTCCCCGCAGTCGACGCCCATGTGTCCGGGGCGCCGGCAGACGTGCGCATCGACACTGCGCGCTACGAGCAGGAGTTCGGCGCGAAGAGCTTCGTCTCCCTCGACGACGGTCTGCGAGCAACCATCGACTGGCAGCGCACGCTCTACGCGGGGAGCAGCCGTGGATAACCACACGCGCATCTACGTTGCGGGCCACTCCGGCATGGTGGGCTCTGCACTGGTGCGCGCACTGCAGAGGCGCGGACACACCCGCATCATCGAGCGTACCTCCCAGGTGCTTGACCTGACCCGCCAGGCCGAGGTGGAAGCGCTCTTTGCCTCGGAGCGACCCGACTATGTCATTGACGCAGCCGCGCGCGTGGGTGGCATTCTCGCAAACAAGACGTACCGCGCGGACTTCATCTATACGAACCTGCAGATCCAGAACAACCTCCTCAACGCATCGTACCGGATCGGTGTCAAGAAACTGCTGTTCCTGTCAAGCTCCTGCGTCTACCCCCGCGCGTGTCCGCAACCCATGCGGGAGGAGCACCTGTGGACCGGTGTGCCCGAGCCGACCAATGAGCCGTACGCGGTGGCCAAACTTGCCGGCATGTCCATGTGCCGGGCCTACAACGAGCAGCATGGTACGCGTTTCGTCTCGGTGATCCCGACGAACCTCTACGGCCCCAACGACAACTATGACCCGGAGCAGTCGCACGTGATGGCGTCAATGATCCGGAAATTCCACATTGCCAAGACGCAGAAGAGCCCCACCGTGGAGCTGTGGGGCACCGGTACTCCCCGCCGCGAACTCATGTACGTTGACGATGCGGCAGATGCGGCCTTGCATGTGATGGACACGTACGACGGCAACGACCCCGTCAATATCGGCGTGGGCGCCGACTGCACGATTCGCGAGCTTGCCGAGACAGTGGCGTCTGTGGTGGGCTACAGCGGTATCCTCACCTTCGACGCGACCAAGCCCGACGGCTCCCCGCAGAAGCTGCTTGACTGCACCAGGCTCACTGCACTGGGATGGCAGCCGCCCACGGGTCTGGCTGACGGCATTGCCCGGGCATACCAGTGGTATCTGCAATCCCCCTATTGCGCTGACGTCACCACGACATCGACACGTCCTGCGAGCAAGGAGTAGCGCCATGTTCCCCTGGAAACTCCAAGAGAACGTCATCAGCGACGCAGACCTCGAGTCTCTCGTCACCTTCATCCGTCAGACCAAGCGATTCACCCAGTTCACGAAGGTCAGAGAGTTCGAGGAGGCCTTCGCCGCGTGGCAGGGGTGCTCGCATGCCGTGTTTGTCAACTCGGGCAGCTCGGCCAATCTCATTCTGGTGAGCTCGCTCAAGCAACTGCACGGGTGGCAGAGCGGCGACGAGGTGCTTGTTCCGGCAGTCACCTGGCCCACAACTGTGACACCGGTGATGCAGTTGGGACTCACGCCGGTGTTCGTGGATGTCAATCTCAAGGACCTCTCCTTTGACTACGACCAGTTGGCGTCCAGCATCTCGGAACGCACACGCGGGATCTTCGTGGCGCATCTGCTGGGCTTCCCAGCCGATATTCCGCGCATCCGTAGCATCGTGGGGTCCCGGGATATCCAGATCATCGAAGACTGCTGTGAGTCGCAAGGCGCAACCATTGGCGGACGCAAGGTCGGCAACTTCGGACGCGGTGGGGCATTCAGCTTCTACTGGGGTCATCACATGACCACGGTCGAGGGCGGCATGGCATGCACCAACGACACCGAGGTATACAAGATGCTGCTGCTCAAGCGGTCGCACGGCCTGGCGCGCGAGCTGCCTGTGCAGTATCACGATGAGTTGTCCAGGAGCAATCCCGACATCGACTTCAAGTTCCTCTTTCTCACCGACGGCTTCAATGTGCGCAATATGGAGTTCAATGCAGTGCTTGGCCTGGAGCAACAGGGCCGCATCGACGAGATCATCGCAATCCGCAACCGCAACTACGCGCGGTTCGTGGGCCTGTGCAAGCGGCATGAGGACGAGCTGACGACGCTTGAGTCACCGGGTATCTCCTCGTTTGTACTGCCGTTCTTCTTCCGAGATGCGGCACGGAAGGCCGAATTCCAACGCGTGATCGCAGATGAGGGCGTCGAGTCGCGGCCATTGATCAGCGGGAACCTGCTGCGGCAGCCATTCCTCAAGCAGCACTACGATGCGACGCGATTCCGAACCGCGGACTTCATCCATACCAACGCGTTCTATATCGGCAACAACCAGTTCGTCAACGACCACCGCCTCGACGTCCTGGAGCGCCTCATGGACGGCTTCTTCTCGAAGCGATAGAGCCACCGCATCACCAAGGAGACATGCAGAGTGAAGTACCTTGTGACCGGCACCGCAGGATTCATCGGATACCACGTAGCCACCCACCTGCTGGAGCGCGGCGACGAAGTGGTGGGCCTTGACAATTTCAACGCCTACTACGATCCCACGATCAAGGAGGCGCGAAACGCCCGCCTCACGGCACATCCCACGTTCCGCGTTGTGCGCGCCAATCTGGCAGATACCGACGCCGTCAACCGCCTCTTCGCGGAGGAGGAGGAGTTCGACAAGGTCTGCAATCTGGCAGCACAAGCGGGGGTCCGCTGGTCGCTTGACCATCCGCACGACTACATGCAGGCCAACCTGGTGGGCTACCTGAACATCCTCGAAGCCTGCCGTCACCACGGCAAGCCGCGGCTCGTCTACGCATCGTCGTCCAGTGTCTACGGCGGCAACACGAGGCTGCCGTTCTCCGAAGCCGATCGCGTGGACACACCGGTCAGTCTCTACGCTGCCAGCAAGAAGGCCAATGAGCTCATGGCGCACTGCTACTCGCATCTGTACGACATGCAGACCGTGGGCTTGCGTTTCTTCACGGTCTACGGCCCCTGGGGAAGACCGGACATGGCCATGTGGCTTTTTGCGAAGGCCATTCTTGCAGGTCAACCAATCCAGGTCTTCAACAACGGCGACATGCAGCGCGACTTCACTTACGTCGATGACATCGTCAAGGGCATCGTGGGCGCACTGGACAGCCCGGGGCTTGACAGGTACGAGGTCTTCAACCTGGGCAACCACCGGTCGGAGAACCTGCTCGACGTTATCGCCCTGCTGGAGAAGGAGCTGGGGAAGAAGGCGCAGCGGGAGCTTCTGCCCATGCAGCCGGGAGACGTGAAGGCCACGTATGCCGATATTGACAAAGCGCGGCGTAAGCTCGGGTTCGAGCCGATCACGCCTGTTGCGCAGGGGGTTCCGCGGTTTATCAAGTGGTATCGGGAGTATCACGGGGTATGAGAGCGCCTGCACCAAACGGCGACGCCAACCATCTTGTAGAGATCCTCGTCTCCCTGGCCGATGCAGAGATCGAGTTCATCATTTGCGGGGGAGTGGCGGCGATTCTTCACGGTGTAGAGCGAATGACTCTGGACATCGACTTGTCCGTCAATCTCGTCGGCAACAATGCCGCAATGCTGGCGAATACGATGCAGTCGCTTGGGCTGCAGCCGCGTGTTCCGGTTGACCCGAGAACCCTGGGAGACCCGGATGCTGTTCGAGCGATGGTGGAGGAGAAGGGCGCAATCGTCTTCACGTTCTCCGACCCTGAGCGGCCCTTCCGACACGTTGATGTCTTTCTAACACAGAAACTATCCTACACAGCATTGCTTGGTGAAACGCAGATGTTCAACATGTATGGACGGGAGTTCCGAGTGTTGACGGCACGGAAGCTCCTCTCGCTGAAGGAAGCCATTTCTCCGCCACGTCCGAAGGACTCGATGGACATTCTCGCATTGCGTCAGATAGTCGCCGCCAAAGGAGCACACCAATGAGTTCCTTTGAGGACGTACTTCGAAAGACACATGCGAGCGACTTCGACGGGCACACGGACTTCGCACGGCTCACCTCCGAACAACGCATAGAGTGGCTTTCGAATGCAGCCCAGTTCTGGTATGCAGTGCATCCGGTTGCGCGGGAGAACACCCGGACAACTCAGAGAGAACGGCGAACGCTCGGCGCGTCTGTCAATATCACAGAATCCTCACCACCGGCGTAGAACACCCCCGGGAGACCCCATGGACTTCATTGACCTCAAATCCCAGTACCGCCGCATCGAAGCCGATGTCCGCGCGCGTCTTGACAAAGTCCTTGCGCATGGCCAGTTCATCATGGGGCCGGAGATCGCCGAACTGGAGGCAAAGCTCGCCGCGTACACCGGCGCCAAGCACTGCCTGGCCTGCGCTTCAGGAACCGACGCGCTGCTGCTTGCACTCATGGCATGGAAGATCGGGCCCGGTGACGCGGTATTCACCACGCCGTTCACGTTCATCGCCACTGCCGAGGTAATCGCACTTGTTGGCGCCACGCCCGTGTTCGTGGATATCGATCCGCGCACGTACAACATCGATGCAGCGAAGCTCGAGGCCGCAGTGAAGTCCCTCGCATCGGGCGCTGTACCGTCAACGGGTACGTCCCCGGGCCTCCGTGCGCGCGCAGTCATCCCCGTGGACCTCTTCGGCCTGTGCGCCGACTACGGTGCTGTCAACGCCGTGGCGAAGAAGCACGGCCTCCTCGTTCTGGAGGACGCATGCCAGAGCTTCGGCGCCTCGTACAACGGGAAGCGGGCATGCAGCTTCGGTGACGCAGCCGCCACGAGCTTCTTCCCTGCCAAGCCACTGGGATGCTTCGGCGATGGCGGCGCAGTCTTCACCGGCAGCGACGAGCTTGCCGCAACCATGCGCTCCATCCGCATCCACGGCCAGGGCTCCGACAAGTACAACAACGTGCGGATCGGCATCAATGGCCGTCTTGACACCATGCAGGCCGCGATCCTGCTTGCGAAGATGGAGATCTTTGACGAAGAGATGCAGCAGCGACAGGCTGTGGCAGCGCGCTATGCATCGCGTCTGACCGGTGCAGTGACTGTCCCGACGATCCCCGAGGGCTACACCTCTGCCTGGGCGCAGTACTCCATCTTGCACGACACCCGGCAGGCTGCCATGGACCGCCTCAAGAACGCGGGCATCCCTGCGGCCATCTACTATCCCAAGCCGCTGCACATGCAGGAGGCCTTCGCGTATCTTGGCTACGCGAAGGGCACAATGCCCGTCAGCGAGCAGGTTGCCGATCGCATCTTCAGTCTGCCCATGCATCCGTATCTGGGAGAGCGGGACCAGGGTCGGATTGCGGCTGCGGTGAAGAGGTAGGTGTGGTGGACGTTCTCACTGAGCAAGCAGCGCAAGAGGAATTCCGGCAGCTCGTCGAGAGCTCGCGAGCCAGGGCGTTGTGGTTCATGAAGCAGGATGCGCCTGCCGACATCACGGGGCCACTGGCGCAGACGATGTTGGACAGCATTGCGCAGAAGGCAAACCGAGTTGATTGGGTGAAGTGCAGGAGACTGAAGCAGTGGCTCTCACAGCATTCCAGATAGGGCTTCTCAGACTGCTCGCAGAGCGTCGGGCACGCGAAGGCGTCAGCTACGTGGCGGGCGGAGCAGCGCTGAACTTCCTGCTCAAGACAGGACGCCGATCCCGGGATATCGATCTCTTCCACGACACAACCGTGGCCCTTCAGGCAACCTGGGACGCAGACAAAGCCACGTTGACAAAAGCGGGACACACACTGGATATCGTCCGACAGGCCCCTTCATTCATCGAGGCGCTGGTCATCCAAAATGACGAGCAATGCCTTGTCCAATGGACCCGGGACAGTGCTTTCCGGTTCTTCCCTCTTGTCCAGGACGAATTGCTCGGATTGACCCTCCACCCGGTGGATCTGGCAACCAACAAGATTCTGGCTCTGGCGGGTCGCTTGGAACCCCGCGATTGGATTGACACGATCGAGTGTCACCGGGGCATCCAGCCTCTTGGATATCTGGTGTGGGCCGCGTGCGGCAAGGACCCGGGTGTGAGCCCCGAAATGGTCTTTTCAGAGGCCTCCCGTCTGCACTACGCGCAGGCGGAACTCGACGCGTTGGATTTTGGCGGCAATACACCGCTATCGTCAGCACTGAGCGCCGAATGGCGGGCTGCTGTCGCCGACGGACGCAGGATCGCTGAGAAGCTACCCGATGCACACGCCGGCGAGTGCGTGTTGACGCATGACCGATCTGCGCTCTACCGTGGTTCTGCCGGCCAGATCGAGATTGACCTGCGCGAGAACGCCGTCGCGTTTCATGCCGGACGCGTTGGCGGCGCGTGGCCTGAGGTTGTCGGGTAGCTTCGATGGGGCAATGACATGGACGCCGATCCACACCGAGAATCCTCCATAGGCGAAAGCGACGAATGGCGCGCCTGGTACGCACTTTCTCCAACAGACCGTTGGCGTGAGACGCAGAAACTGTGGGACTTCTACCTTGCGGCAGGAGGCAGCCTTGATCCAGAACCCGATTCTCAAAGTCCTTTCCGTGATGCATGGTTGCCGGGTGCGTTTTCTGCTCATGGGCGGTCAGGCGTGCGTGTTGTACGGCGGGTCTGAGTTCAGCCGGGATACTGATCTGGTTGTTCTGCCCGACAGTGAGAACCTTGACAGGCTGCAGTCCGCTCTAAGCGAATTGTGCGCCGCCAGAATCGCAGTTCCCGACCTGTCGTTGGACCTCCTCAACAAGGGCCATGCCGTCCATTTCCGCTGCGAGCACCCCGAGGCGTCCGGCATGCGCATAGATGTCATGTCTGTCCTGCGCAACGCTGCACCGTTCGAGGAACTGTGGCAGCGTCGCACCACCGTGGAGCTGGGTGACGCAGCGACGGTTGACGCCGTATCGCTACCCGATCTCATCGCCATCAAGAAGACGCAGCGAGACAAAGACTGGTCTCACATCAGGCGGCTGGTGGAAGCGCACTACATGGAGAATCGCGCTGACGCATCCGAGAAGAATGTCCGGTTCTGGCTCTCCGAATCGAGAACGCCCGAGATGCTCCGCGTCTTGACCAATAGCCACCCAGACACTGCACGGGCCTTCTACGCCGGCAGACCTTTGCTGAAACTGCTCCCTGAATGCACCGACGATACCCTGGCTGCCGCGCTAGTGGAGGAGGAACAACGGGATCGGGCCGCGGATCGGGCGTACTGGCAGCCATTGCTCGCGGAATTGGAGAGGATCCGGCATGAGCGCAATGCCTGAGGCAGAACACATGACCGACACGCACCCCGCCATGCAGCACATCCTCCTCCAGGGCTATCGCCGGATGACACCGCTGCAAAAACTCCAGAAAGTCAATCAGTTGACACTTGCCGTTCAGCAGATGGCACTGGCGCGGATCCGGACACAGTACCCGGCAGACGACGGGCGCACGCATCTGCTGCGACTTGCCTCACTCAGAATCGATCGCGATACCATGATGGCTGCCTTTCACTGGGATCCGCTCGCGGGGAGTGCATGAACCAGCAGCTTGCCGAGCCTCTTCAGGTTGTGCGCGTCGTGTGCGCGGTACTGGAGAAACTTGACATACACTACTTCGTATGCGGATCCATGGCCAGTTCACTCTACGGACTTCCGCGATCAACGCAGGACATCGACCTGGTCGCAGATCTCAGCCCGCACCATGTAGAGCGGCTTGTGGCTGCGTGCACCGGAGATTTCTACATCGACGCCACCCTGATCAGGGATGCGATTCAGCGCGAATCGTCGTTCAATATCATCCACCAGGATTCCATGTACAAGGTGGACATCTTCGTGCTGAAGGACGAGTCGTGGGCAACCACGGAAATGGACCGGCGCCGTGAGTTCCAGATCGGCGAGGCCCCCCAGGATCGTCTTTGGCTTGCGAGTGCCGAGGACACCGTTCTCCAGAAACTCCGCTGGTACAAGCTGGGTGGCAGCACATCCGAGAAACAATGGAGCGACATCAAGGGCGTTCTCGCCGTGCAGCAGGGCAATCTCGACCGCACGTACCTGCTGCAATGGGCGCGAAGCCTGGGGGTGCTCGATCTTCTGGAGAAGGCGGACCGGGAGACTGCAGCCGCATGACATCCCCGCGCACTCCTCGGTCGCCACGTCGACTCGCCACCTCGGGAGGTCCGCAGTGACGGCCGAAGACCGAGCGCTCATCGGCGCCTTCTTCTGGGACGTTGATTGGACCGATCTTGATGCACGCAAGCATCGGCGGTTCATCATAGAGCGACTGCTTCGCCTTGGACGCCCCGAACAGATCAAGTGGGTCCTTGGCGCCTACGCAGAGGTTGACATCATCGATGCCGTCAAATCCTCCAGGACAATTGATCGTCGCACCGCAAACTACTGGTCGCTGCACTTCGGCATACCGCAGGAGAGTGTGTTGTGTTTGAATCGGCAATTGACAATGCCGTGCTTCGGTTGATGCACGAACTCTTCGCCAAGGAGAGTGTCGCTGCTCGCTTCTATCAAGCTGGTGGCACCGCATTGGCACTCTTGCGGGGGCATCGCAGAAGCGTTGACATCGATCTGTTCGCCACCGAACCCTTCGACGAGGAGAGTATTGTCCGTCTGGTCTCAGGACACGAGGGTGTCATTCTTGCGCGCGACAGGGGCACAGTCCACGGACTGGTTGGCACCGTGCGCGTCTCCTTCCTGCACTATCCGTACCCGCTCCTGCGCCCGGAGATCCGGCTCGACACAATCCGGCTCGCCTCCATCGACGACATCGCCGCAATGAAGGTTGTTGCGGTGTCGCAGCGGGCGGAGAAGAAGGACTTCTTCGACATGCATGAGATTCTCAAGACCATGTCCGCCGCACAAGTCAAGGCTGCGACCATCGGGAAGTTCGGCTCAGCGCAGATCAACTGCTATCACGCGCTCCGGTCATTCTTCTTCTTCGACGATGCCGAAGACTCACCCGACCCGATCAGCCTCAACGGCACAACCTGGCCTCAGGTGAAGACCTGGTTCCAGCAACACGAGCGAGAACTCACCAGCGCACTCTTGTGCTGAAACGCCCCGAACACCGAGGTAACCCATGACCGACCCTGTCCAAGCTCCCAACCCCGATGAGATCAACCTCCTCGAATACGCCTACGCCATTGTCAAGCGCAAGTGGTGGATCGTAGGCGCCACACTCATCGGACTCGTTGCAGGCTACGTCGTCGCCAAAGTCAAGGGTCCGGTGTACGTCTCCGAGGCCATCATTGCCCCGCAGGAAGCCGAGAGCCAGAAGACGCCGTCACTCTCCGGCCTGGGCGCACTGAGCGCGTTTGTCCCCATCTCGCTTTCGGGCAACGCCAGCCTGGAGAAGGTTGATCAGGTGCTTTCGAGTCGCGAGTTCAATGCCAAGCTCATCGAGCGCTACGGCTTACTGCCCGACATCTATCGCATTGAGTGGCGCAAGGAGTATCGACGATACTATGACGACTCCACGCGCACCTGGAAGCCCGACTTCACCCGGCCACGCTCGCTGGACATGGGAGAATTTCTCAAGGGCAAGTATCTCAAGAAGGAGAACAAGGAAAACGTCATGACCCTCACCGTGACGTCAAAGGACTCCACCTTCACCGACAGTCTGATGGCGCACTACCTGGAGTTTCTCGATCTCTACATTCGCACGAACGTCCAGACCGAGGCCAATGAGAACGTCGCCTACCTCAACACACGCCTCGACTCCATTGCCGATCCGCTTCTGCGCGAGAAGGTTCTGGGTATCATTGCCACCGAGTTTGAGAAGGCCATGGTAGTGAGCAAAAAGGCATTCAAGGTGCTTGACTCGCCGTATCGGACGTACAAGTTCAAGCAGAAGAAGCTCTTCCCCATGGTATTCGGGGCGGGGATGTTCTTCATGTCTCTGCTGGCGGTGGTGCTGCTGCATGCATTTTCCTCGTCGGCGCTCACCGGGGAGGATCGCGACCTCATTGCGGGGATCAAGCGGGAGTTGTGGTTGGGGAAGAAGCGGGGGTAGGCGAGCCACCAGGGAGATCGCCAGAAGTCATGAGCCAGCGGAGTCCCGACATCGCCTGTCGTCCCAACGACCTCGACGCCGTGCATTGTTCATCTGTTGAACGCATCGTGAACTATTTTCCAGCTCTGCACCCCCTGCACCGTTGGCGCTCGCGGACTCTGGTACCGCCCACGGGGGAGAAGTGTATCCGCCCGCAGTTCACACGCACATGAAACGCATCTTCAACATTGCCGGTCCCTGCATTCCCGGTGAGCACTATCTGCTCCCCACGCTTGCACGCTGCCCCGAGATCGGGCGGCTTGTCGAGTCGAAGCAATACTTCGTCATCCACGCGGCTCGACAATCGGGAAAGACCACGCTGCTCAATGCGTTGGCCGACGACCTGGAAAAGGCCGGCAAGCACTACGCGCTCTATTGCTCGCTTGAGACGGTGCAGGGCATCGGCGATCCGAAAGAGGGGATCCCAGCGATCATTCGGGCGATACAATCGAATCTTCGATGGCATCCGGCTCTCAAGAAAATGGTAGTGCCGGCCATTGACATGAGTGACTACAACACTGGACTCAAGTCCTTCCTCGCCGACCTGTGCGCAGCATCTGCCCGCCCACTGGTGGTTCTCTTTGACGAGGCAGATTGTCTCTCCGACCAGACACTCATCACCTTCTTACGGCAATTGCGCGACGGATATGTCAACCGCGTACGAACGCCCTTCCCAACGTCGGTCGCCCTCGTGGGCATGCGCAACATCCGTGATTACAAAGCGAAGATTCGGGGAGAGACGGAGACACTCGGTTCGGCCA
>Ga0315284_10005350_pt1 | contig 18207 bp, 13 predicted proteins | sample YL17G09_16_MG_FD_203696 | JGI IMG/M metagenome (GOLD analysis project Ga0315284, IMG submission 203696) | Sediment microbial communities from Yellowstone Lake, YNP, Wyoming, USA - YL17G09_16 | ecosystem: Environmental > Aquatic > Freshwater > Lake > Sediment | place: USA: Wyoming | collected...
TCGGCGCGGACCTGACCGTGCGGAACGGCCCGGGGCGGAGCTTCGACCAGTTGCTGAACATGAGTGGCGTACCAGTGGCGGCGGTCAGCATCGCGCATTCCAGCCAGGAGCCCGTCTCATGCCGACGCACCTCACCGTGGTAGCGATCTCGCTCGCCATGTTGGCGGCCGCAGCCGCACCGGCTACCTCCCAGACCGTCCAGTACCGCTCGCCGGCGGGCGTGGAATACCGCTCACAGCCCGACACCGCCGCGATCGCCCGCGCCGAGCGCGCGCTCGCCGCTGACCCCCGCAACGTGCCGCTGTGCATCGAGCTCGGGCTGGCCCAGTCGGCCGTGCGGCAGTTCCGCGAGGCGATCGAGACTTTCACACGCGGCCTCGCGATGGCTCCGGACGACGCGATGCTCTACCGGTGGCGCGGGCATCGCTACCTCTCCGTGCGCGAGTTCGATCACGCGCTCGCCGACCTCACGCGCGGCTTCCGCATCGACAGCACCAGCTACGGGATCCTCTACCACCTCGGCGTGACGCGGTACGCGCTGCGGGACTTCGCCGGCGCCGCCGACGCTTTCGCCCGCGCGCAGCGGCGCGCGCCGAACGCCGGGGAGCTGGCCGGCGCCACCGACTGGCTCTGGATGGCACTCTCGCGCGCCGGGCGGGGTGCCGAGGCGCAGGCGATGCTCGACCGCCGGCCGGACTCCCTCCTGGTGAACAACGCGTACGCCCAGAGGCTCCGGTTGTACCGCGGACTGATCCTCCCCGACTCCGTTTTCACCCCGGCCGACACCGCGGACGTTCAGGTCGCCACGCTGAGCTATGGGCTCGGCAACTGGTTCCTGGTCCGGGGCGACACGACGCAGGCGCGTGAGTGGTTCGAGCGCGCCGTCCGGTCGGGCGGTTGGCCCGCCTTCGGGTTCATCGTTGCAGAGCGGGAGCTGCGGCGCCTGCGGTAGCGGCGTCGGGAGGGCGCCCCACGAGCTCCTCTTCGGCGGAATGGCTCGCTATTCAGACTTCGGCCACTAAGGATAAATAGCAGGACCGGCTATTCAGAGTTGCTGAGCAGGGGGTAGGCGCCAGCGTGAAGCGCGGCAAGGCCGGCAGGCACGAGGTCACGAGCGTCGGGGGGGAGAAGGTGCGCGCCTTCGTCCCCACTCCGCTGCCGCCGGTTCCGCCGCTGGCGTTCGAGGGCGAGCTGCACCGGGCCATCGAGGCCGCCGCGCTGGCCCTCGGCCGGCTCGATGGCGTCTCCACGCTGCTGCCGGACAAGTCGCTCTTCCTCTACGCCTACGTCCGCAAGGAGGCGGTACTCTCCTCCCAGATCGAGGGGACGCAGTCGTCGCTCTCGGACCTGCTCCTCTTCGAGCTGGACGAGGCCCCCAGCGTGCCGCTGGACGACGTGGTCGAGGTATCCAACTACGTCGCGGCGCTGGAGCACGGGCTCGCGCGGCTGCGCGGCGGGTTCCCGCTGTCGAACCGCCTGATGCGCGAGATCCACGGCGTGCTGCTCTCGCGCGGGCGCGGCAGCGCCAAGGCCCCCGGCCAGTTCCGCCGCTCGCAGAACTGGATCGGCGGCAGCCGCCCGGGGAACGCCGTCTTCGTTCCGCCGCCTCACACCGAGCTGCCCGGCTGCATGGCGGCGCTCGAGCGGTTCCTGCACGCCGAGGGCGACGGCCTGCCGACGATCGTCCGCGCGGGGCTCGCCCACGTGCAGTTCGAGACCATCCATCCGTTCCTCGACGGCAACGGACGGGTGGGTAGGCTGCTGGTCACCTTCCTCCTGTGCCACGCCGGCGTCCTGCGGGAGCCCCTGCTCTACCTGAGCCTCTACCTCAAGCAGCACCGGGGCACGTACTACGAGCTGCTCGACCGGGTGCGCCGCGACGGGGACTGGGAAGCGTGGCTGGCGTTCTTCGTCGAAGGCGTTCGGGTGACGGCGGACGGCGCGGTCTCCACGGCGCAGCGGCTCGCCGAGATGTTCGGCGAGGACCGGTCCCGCATCCTGCCGAAGGGGCGGCGCGCGGGCTCGGCGCTGCGGGTGCACGAGGCGCTCAAGGCGCGGCCGATCACGTCGGTGCAGGAGACGCGTCGCGCCACCGGGCTGTCGTTCCCCGCGGTCAGTTCAGCGATGGACCTGCTCGTCGAGCTGAGGATCGCCCGCGAACTCACCGGCAAGCGCCGCAACCGGCTGTTCGTGTACGACCGCTATCTCGCGACTTTGAACGAGGGGACGGAGGCAGACTGAGGCGGAGGGCTGAGTTGGACCGTCGGCTCGGCCGCACGTCACCGGGGCCCGGCCTGTCGTGGGACGACGTCCGCGCCAAGCTTCACGAGCGCGGCCAGCCGTGAGCAGCGGGTGAGGTTCCGTGCCGAGGGCTTCGCCAATGTGGCGGAGGCTTTTTCGTGGTATCAGGCCCAGCGGCCCGGTCTCGGGGACGAGTTCGAGGCGGAGCTGGGAAGGTCGCTCGAAGCGGCCCCAGCGGATCGCCGAATGGGCCGCGGCCGCGCTGCTGGTCGTGACGGCGATTGATGAAGACTTACTGACGGAGAGGGCACGCCGTGAACCATAGCGAGATCGTCAGCTTCCTCTGGGGCGTCGCGGACCTGATCCGCGACACCTTCAAGCGCGGCAAGTACCAAGACATCATCCTGCCCCTCACGGTGCTACGCCGCCTCGACTGCGTGCTGGCCCCCACGAAGCAGAAGGTGCTCGGCAAGCAGGCCGAACTGAGGGGCAAGAAGCTCGAGAACCTCGACCCCCAGCTCCGCAAGATCTCCGGCTTCGCCTTCTACAACACCTCGCGCTACGACTTCGAGAAGCTGCTGGCCGACGCGCCGCACGTGGCCGCCAACCTGCGCAACTACATCGCGGGCTTCAGCCAGAACATGCGGGAGGTGCTGGAGAAGTTCGACTTCGACAACACCATCAGCAAGCTGGATGAGGCGGGGTTGCTCTTTCAGGTACTCGAGCGCTTCAAGAACGTGGACCTGCACCCCGACAAGATCGACAACCCCACGATGGGGACGATCTTTGAGGAGCTGATCCGCAAGTTCAACGAGGCGCTCAACGAGAATCCCGGCGAGCACTTCACGCCGCGGGACGTCGTGCACCTGATGGTGGACTTGATGCTCGCGGGCGACGAGGGACGCATCCGCTCGAAAGGGGTCGTGCGGACCGTCTACGACCCGTGCTGCGGCTCCGGCGGGATGTTGATGATCACCAAGGAGCACATCACCGTGGGCCTGCGGAAGAACGGCGACGTCCTGCGACCGCCGGTCAACCCCAACGCCGATATTCACCTCTTCGGCCAGGAGGTGAACCCCGAGACGTGGGCGGTGTCGAAGTCCGATCTCTTCATGAAGGATCCCACCGGCCGGGACGCCGACCACATCTCCTACGGCAGCACGCTCTCGAACGATCGCCACGCAGGCACGAGCTTCGATTACCTGATCGCGAACCCTCCCTATGGCAAGGATTGGAAGCGCGACGAGGACGCCGTCCGCGCCGAGAGCGAACGGGGCGCGGCCGGCCGGTTCGGACCGGGGCTGCCGCGTATCAGCGACGGGCAGCTCCTCTTCCTGCTCCATATGCTGGCGCACGCGAAGGACCCGAAAGAGGGCGGTTCCCGCATCGCGATCATCATGAACGGCTCGCCGCTGTTCACGGGCGACGCGGGAAGCGGGGAGAGCGAGATCCGCCGGTTCATCCTCGAGAACGATCTGCTCGAAGCGCTGATCGCGCTCCCTGAGCAGCTCTTCTACAACACGGGGATCGCCACGTACGTGTGGGTGGTGACGAACCGCAAGACGCCGGCCCGCCGTGGCAAGGTCCAGCTCATTGATGCGACCTCGTTCTGGGTCCCGATGCGCAAGAGTCTTGGCGACAAGAGGCGAGAGATTCCGCTGGACCGTGCCCAAGATGTCGTCAGGATTCTGGCTGACTTCAAGGACGGCAAGGAAGAGGACACCGTTGTCAGCAAGATCTTCCCGACAACCCACTTCGGCTTCCGCAAGATCACGGTGGAGCGGCCGCTCCGGCTCAACTTCCAGGCGAGCCCCGAACGGATCGCGCGCCTCGACGAGGAGCGGGGCTTCCAGGCGCTCGCGCAGTCGAAGAAGAAGGGCGCCGCGGGGGCGAAGGAGCAGGCCGAAGGTCGCGCTCAACAGGAGGCCATCCGGAGCTTCCTCGGCAAGCTTCCCGGCACGTTGTTCAAGGACCGGGACGACTTCGAGCGCGCCCTGGAAGGCGCTGGCAAGAAGGCGGGCGTGAAGCTCCCCGCTCCCGTGGCCAAGGCGATCCTGTCCGCCCTCTCCGAGCGCGATGAGTCGGCATCCATCTGCCGCGACGACCAAGGCAACCCGGAGCCCGATCCCGAGCTGCGCGACACGGAGAGCGTTCCGCTGGCCGAAGGTGTCGAGGCGTTCTTCAAGCGCGAGGTACTGCCGCACGTTCCCGACGCGTGGATTGACACCGACAAGCGGGATGAGAAGGACGGGCAGGTTGGCGTGGTCGGCTACGAGATCAACTTCAACCGCTACTTCTATCGGTACACGCCGCCGCGGCCGCTGGAGGAGATCGAGGGGGACATCCGCACTATCGAGACGGACATCATGCGGATGCTAGGGGAGGTGACGGGGTCGGCAGAGAAGTGACACAAAAAGTCGGCACCCTGGTCACATATGCCAACCTTTCGTGTTGACGCCTGCCTCCAAGTTGACACATATTGTCGGCATGTATAGCGACAATGCCGACATTTCGAGCGAACAGGCCAGGGGATCAGACCTTGTCGAGCGCCTGCGAGCAGCCAAGCTCGGGGCCTTCTTCCGCCCGAGCCAGTTGATCGAGGCTGGCCTCACGCGCGATCGGATTAGGACTCTCGTCCGGCGAGGAAGCGTCGAGCGGATCGGTCGCGGCCTCTACCGGCTGGCGGATGCCGACGTGACGGAGAACTACTCCCTCGCGATGGCGTGCGCGCGGGTCCCCAAGAGCGTTGTTTGCCTGCTTTCCGCCCTGCGCGTTCACGGGATCGGCACCCAGGCGCCAGCTGCGATCTGGCTTGCCATCCCTCACAAGGCGCGCGTGCCGCGCCTGAGCACGCTTCGCCTTCGCCTCCTGCGTTTCAGCGGACGCGCGTGGACCTTCGGCGTCAAGACCACCACGTTCGAGGGCGTCCCGGCACGAATCACCACGCCTGCGCGAACCGTCGCCGATTGCTTCCGCCTCGAGCGACTGGTGGGTCACGAGGTGGCGATCGAAGCGCTGCAGGACGCCCTTCGCCAGCGGACGGTCACGATCGCCGAGCTGGCAAGAGTCGAAGAGGTCCTGCCATCGCGCCGCCTCCGCGCTGCACTGGACATGAGGTCGATTTGAGTCCTGACGTAGCGGCCTCGGTGAAAGCCCGCCTCCTCGCCAAGGCGAAGGCGAAGGGCGAGGAATTCGAGCGAACACTCACGCGGTTCGCGGCCGAGCGACTGCTCTACCGACTTGGGGTGTCACCGGCGCGTGAGCGCTGCGTGCTCAAGGGGGCCAGCCTGCTCTCGGTGTGGATGTCTGACCCATACCGCGTGACCCGCGACGTGGATTTGTTGGCGTTCGGGCCTTCGGACGACGACGCCATCCGCACGCTACTCGAAGACATCAACGCCATACCGTGTCCTGAGGACGGGCTGCGCTTTGATCTCTCGGAACTGAGGATTGAGGTGATCCGGCCCGAGGAGGAGTACTCCGGCAAGCGCGCCCGCTTCTTGGCGTTTCTCGGCAGCGCGCGCATCAAGGTCCAAGTGGATGTCGGTTTTGGCGACGCACTTGTTACCCAGCCGGAGGATGCCCACTTCCCGACGCTGCTGGAACACCTGCCGGCACCACGCCTTCGCGCCTATCCACGGGAAGCGAGCGTCGCGGAGAAGTTCGAGGCGATGGTCAAGCTGGACACGCGCAACAGCCGGATGAAGGACTTCCACGACATCTGGGCGCTGGCGACGTCTTTCGACTTCGACGGCCGGGGACTCCAGCGGGCGATTGCCGCCTGCTTTGAGCGTCGCGGGACCCTGTGGACGGCCGAAGCGCCGCGGCCACTCACCTCGGCGTTCTACCAAATGCCTGAGCTCGCGGCGCGGTGGCGAAGCTACCTCAGCGCGGGCGCCGTGCTCGTGCCTCCCCCGGCTCAGTTCGAGGTCATCGGCGAGCGCATCATCGGCTTCCTGGGGCCCGTGCGGCAGAGCCTCGTGGACGGAAGCCCCTTTGGGAGCTCCTGGGCCCCTCCGGGACCGTGGCAATCGCAAGGCGCCGACGAGACGACGCGATGAAGCGCGAATCCCGCCTCTCGCTCGTCCTCGTACCAGAGCGGGCAGCGTCGGAGGACAACAGCGTGAATGAATCGACGCGGCTGCTGCCGCCCGCGCGCCCCCGCTTCAAACCGTACCCGACCTACAAGGACTCCGGCGTCGAGTGGCTGGGGGAGATTCCGGCCGGGTGGAGCCTCAAGCGGCTCAAGCGCGTCGTTCGGTTCCAAGGAGGCGGTACCCCCACGAAGAACAACATCGAGTACTGGCGAGGAAATATCCCTTGGGTGTCGCCGAAGGACATGAAGGTGTCTATGGTCCTAGACACTGAGGACAAGATCACGGCCGAGGCCATTTGCGAGAGTGCCACCAAGCTGGTTCCGGCCGGATCGGTTCTGATCGTTGTACGGTCGGGGATTCTCGTGCACAGCATCCCGGTGGCGCTCGCGGGCCGCGAAGTGACGCTGAATCAGGACCTGAAGGCGATGATTCCTCGCTCCGACCTTGCCCCCAAGTATCTCATGTATCTCATCTCCGGGATGCAGCGTGAGCTCTTGATCGAGTGGAAGAAGGAGGGGGCAACGGTCGAGAGTCTCGGACTTGAATCGGTGGCAAACACCCGCACCCCGTTGCCATCCATCGCCGAGCAACGCGCCATCGCCGCCTTCCTCGACCGGGAGACGGCGAGGATCGATGCGCTGGTGGCGAAGAAGGAGCGGCTGATCGCGCTGCTCCATGAGAAGCGCACCGCCCTCATCACCCGGGCCGTCACCAAGGGCCTCGACCCGAACGTCCCCATGAAGGACTCCGGCGTCGAGTGGCTGGGGGAGATTCCGGCGCATTGGGAGGTCGTGAAGACGACGTGGCTATTCTCGATTGGAAGCGGAACGACACCGCGGTCTGAAGACCCTGCCTACTATGGTGGGGAGTTGCCTTGGATTACGACGTCGGAGCTCCGAGAGTCCGTGGTAGTCGCAACTGAGAAGAGCGTGACCGAGGAGGCTCTGAGGGACTTTTCGAGCTTGAAGGTACATCCGAAGGGTAGCGTCGCTGTCGCCATGTACGGGGCAACGATCGGCCGACTCGGTATTCTCGGAGTCCCTGCTACCGTCAATCAAGCCTGCTGCGTCTTCAGCAATCCGACGGGCATCGATACCTGGTTCTGGTTCTACTGGCTACAAATGCGGCGTCCTCACTTGATCTCGCTGGGCTACGGAGCGGGTCAGCCGAACCTTAGCCAAGAACTACTGAGGTCCTTGCGAGTCCCGACACCACCGCTCCCTGAGCAACGCGCCATCGCCGCCTTTCTCGACCGGGAAGCCGCAAGCGTCCAGGCGCTCGTCGCCAAGATCCGGGACGCCATCGCCCGCCTCACGGAACTCCGCACCGGGCTCATCTCCGCCGCGGTGACGGGCAAGATCGACGTGCGGGAGGAGGCAACCGCATGAGCTTCGCGCCGCGGTTCACAATCACTCACCCGGTCACCGCGGCGCTCACGCGCATCGAGCGGGCCCGCGGGTTCCTCGAAGCGGCGAAGCTCTCGGAGGACTGGATCCGGCGCATGGGCGCGCGCGCGCTGGTCCTCGAAGCGCACCACACGACCCATATCGAGGGGACGCGGCTCACGCTCGAGCAGTCCGAGCGCCTGCTCGCCGGCGAGGCGGTGCCCGAGGCCGATCCCGACGACGTCAGAGAGCTTCTGAACTACCGCGGTGCGTTCGAGTTCGTCTCGTCCCACCTCGGCGACGGCGGACCGATCACCGAGGGACTGATTCGCGAGATCCACGAGCGGCTGGTCGAGGGCGTGCGCGGCGGCGCGGCCGCGCCGGGCGAGTACCGGCGGGTGCAGAACTACGTCGTGAACTCGGCCACCGGGACCGTGGTGTACACGCCGCCCCCGGCCCGCGACGTCCCGGTCCTCATGCGCGAGCTGGTCGAATGGCTGAACGAGCCGAGCGGCGTCCATCCCGTGCTCGCCAGCGGCGTGGCACAGTTCCAACTCGTCCACATTCACCCGTTCCTGGACGGCAACGGCCGGACGTCGCGGCTCCTGTCCACACTCTGCCTCTACCGGGCGGGCTACGATTTCAAACGGCTGTTCACGATCAGTGAGTACTACGACCGCGACCGCCCCATCTTCTACCGGGCCATCCAGGGCGTGCGCGAACGGACCATGGACGTGACCGGGTGGCTCGAGTTCTTCACGGAGGGGCTCGCCACCCAGCTCGACGAGGTGAAAGCGCGCGGCGAGCGAGCGATCCGGCGGGACGTTCTCGCGCGGCAGCACAAGCTTTCGGACCGGCAGGCGCTCGCCCTGGGCCGCGTGCTCGACGAGGGGCGGCTCACGATCCAAGAGCTCGATGCGCTTTGCCCCGGGGTGAACCGGCGGACGCTGCAGCGGGACCTCAAGTCCCTGGTGGGCAAGGGCCTGTTCGTCGAGCAGGGCTCGGGACCGACCGATCCCACGAGGCACTACCGCCTCGCGGAGGCGATCCTGAGACCTGGAGGGGAGCTATGACAAGCTGTGACATCGAGCTGTGACATGCTGCGACAGATGGCTGTGACACCCGCGGCCGGGGTTCTGCCCCTGGGGAGGCCACGATGACTGTGCGGGTCTCCGAGCGCTCCTTCGAGGAATCAATCGAGCAGGCCCTGCTCGCCCACGGCCCGGACGCCGGCGTAGACGGGACCGGCCTCCTCCGCGAAAGGCCGGTGCCCTTCGGCGAGAGCCCGCCCGGCGGCTACCGCAAGCGGCGCCCCGAAGACTACGACCGCGCGCTCTGCGTGCTGCCTCGCGACGTGATTGACTTCGTCCTCGCCACACAGCCCAAGGAGTGGGAAAAGCTCAAGCAGCACCACGGCGCGACGATACGTGAGCAGTTCTTGCATCGCGTCGCCGCCGAAATCGAGCGGCGCGGCGCGCTCGACGTGCTCCGCACTGGGCTCAAGGACTCCGGCTGCAAGTTCCGGCTCGCCTACTTCCGGCCCGCCAGCGGCCTCAATGAGGAGACGCGGCGCCTGCACGCCGCCAACCTCTTCTCCATCGTGCGGCAACTCCACTACAGCCTCAAGGACGACGGCAAGAGCCTCGACCTCGCGCTCTTCCTCAACGGCATCCCCATCTTCACCGCCGAGCTCAAGAACCCGCTCAACGGCCAATCGGTCGAGGACGCGATCCGGCAGTACAAGACCGACCGCGACCCCCGCGAGCCGCTTCTCTCCTACGGCCGCTGCCTCGCGCACTTCGCCGTGGACCCGGACCTCGTCTACGTCACCACCCAGCTCGCCGGGCCCAAGACGCGCTTCCTCCCCTTCAACCAGGGAAAGTTCGGCGGCGCCGGCAACCCTCCCGTACCACCCACCCAGGACGGCTACGCGACGGGATACCTGTGGGAGGACACCTGGGCGCGCGACAGCGTGCTCGACCTCATCCGCCAGTTCATCCACGAAGTCGAGGAAGAGGACGACAGGGGCCGCAAGACCGGCAAGCGCTTCCTCGTCTTCCCGCGCTACCAGCAGCTCGATGCCGTTCGGAAGCTGGTGTCACACGCACGCTCGACCGGCGCCGGCCAGCGCTATCTCATCCACCATTCGGCTGGAAGCGGCAAGAGCTTCACCATCGCCTGGCTTGCCCACCAGCTCTCGACGCTCCACGACGCCGCCGACCGGCGCGTCTTCGACTCCATCATCGTCGTCACCGATCGCCGAGTCCTCGACCGCCAGCTCCAGAGCACGATGCGGCAGTTCGAGCAGACGCTTGGCGTGGTGGAGAACATTGACACGACCTCGCGCCAGCTCAAAGACGCCCTCGAATCGGGGAAGACGATCATCGTCACCACGCTTCAGAAGTTCCCGGTCATCGCCAAGGAGATCGGGGAGCTTCCGGGGAAGCGGTTCGCCGTGATCGTGGACGAGGCGCATTCCTCCCAGTCGGGCGAGAGTACCAAGAGCCTCAAGGCAGTGCTCTCCTCCGGGTCGCTCGAGGAAGCCGAGCACGAAGAAGCCGAGGCACAGACCCCCGAGGAGGAGTTGGAGAGCACGATCCTGGCTGAGATGGAAGCGCGAGGGCGGCTGCCGAACCTGTCTACCTTCGCCTTCACCGCCACGCCCAAGCCCAAGACCCTCGAACTCTTCGGCACGCGGCGCGACGACGGCAAGTTCGGCCCGTTCCACCTGTACAGCATGCGCCAGGCGATCGAGGAGGGCTTCATCCTCGACGTGCTGGCGAACTACACCACCTACCGGGCGTACTGGCGGCTGCTCAAGACGATCGAGGATGACCCGCGCTACGACAAGGAGAAGGCGGAGTACCTGCTGAAGTCGTTCGTGGAGCTGCACGCCCACGCCATCGGCGAAAAGGTGCGCATCATCCTGGAGCACTTCGCCGCCCAGGTGCAGAGCGCGATCGGCCGCAAGGCCAAGGCGATGATCGTCACTCGTTCGAGGCTGCACGCCGTGCGTTACAAGCTGGCGGTGGACAAGTACCTGGCGGAACGAGCGCTTCCGTTCAAGGCGCTCGTCGCCTTTTCTGGAGCGGTCCACGACGGAGGCCGCTCGTACACCGAGGCCGGGATGAACGGCTTCCCGGAGGCGCAGACCGCCAAGACCTTCGAGCAGGCGGAGAACCGCTTCCTGATCGTTGCCAACAAGTTCCAGACCGGCTTCGACCAGCCGCTGCTGCACACGATGTACGTGGACAAGAAGCTCGGCGGCGTGAACGCAGTGCAGACCCTCTCTCGGCTCAATCGCACCCTTCCCCCGGAGAAGAAGGGCACGATGGTGCTCGACTTCGCCAATGAGTCCGACGAGATCAAGGCGGCGTTCGAGCCGTACTACGAGACCACGCTCCTCTCCGAGGCGACGGACCCAAACCTGCTGTACGAGATCCAAACCCGGCTGAGCGCGTTCCCGGTCTTCGCCCAGGCCGACGTGGACGGCTTCGCCAAGTTCTACTTCGATCCCAAGGCGACTCAAGACCGGCTCTACGCCGTTCTCACTCCCGTGGTCGAACGTTTCCAGGCTGTTGGCGAGGACGAGCAGAACGACTTCCGCGGGCAGCTCACCGACTACGTCCGGCTGTACGCGTTTCTCGCGCAGGTGCTGACCTTCGCGGACGCTGACTTGGAGAAGCTCTACGTCTTCGCGCGACACCTGCGCCGACTGCTTCCCGTGGATCGCGCCGTGCTGCCGCGCGAGGTGCAGCAGAACATTGACATGGAGTCGTACCGCATTCAGCAGACCGGGAGCGGGAAGATCGCCCTCGAGCGCAGGCCCGGCGTGCTCGACCCGGTGAGCACGAAGGGTGGCCACGGGATAGCGCCGGAGGACATGGAGGCACTCTCGCGCATCATCGCTGAGTTGAACGAGCGCTTCGGACTCAACCTCGGCCCCGAGCACCGGGTGACTCTCGGGCAGATGATGGCGAAGCTCGACGACGACGCGGCGCTCGACGCGGCGGCGCGCGTCAACACCCGGGAGAACGTGCGGCTCACCTTCGACGAGAAGGTCGAGCACGTGATCCAAGAGATCGTGGATTCGAACTTCGACCTCTACAAGCGCATCACCGACGACCGCCCCTTCGGGGATGCCATCAAGAACTTCCTGTTCGACCAGTATGTCCGAGCCCACCGGAGTGCCGAAGAACTGATCAAGCAGGGCGAATCGAAGACGTTGGAGTTCAAGTCGACACTGCGGTGGAGCCTGACGGAGAACCGCCAGGACGACCGGGCAGTGACGCACGCCGTCCTGAAGACCATTGCCGCCTTTCTGAACACCGAGGGCGGCGATCTCCTGCTCGGCGTCGCAGACGACCGCTCGATCATCGGCATTGAACGCGATCAACTCGAGACCGACGACAAGTTCCTGCGGCACCTCGCGCAGGTGGTGCGGAATGGGCTCGGCGACCGGGCCAGCACGTGCATTGATCCGAAGACCCAAATCGTGCAGGGCAAGACCGTGTGCATGGTGAGCTGCCAGCGCAGTCCGGAGCCGGTGTTCCTCAAGTGGAAGGGCACCGAAGCAAGTCCCGTCGGCGACTTCTTCGTGAGGAGTGGGCCGGGAACGGTGAAACTCGCGACCGACAGCGCCAACGAGTACATCCGCACGCGCTTTCCGAGCATCACCAGGCCGGCGAGCACCGCAGAGTAGGAGCCCCCATGCCTGACCTCACCCGCCGTGATCTCGTGAAGTCCGGCCGAGCGGGAAGCTGATCGGCGTGGGGAATGGCGACCCATCTTGTCACCAATCGGACAAGCGGGAGACGCGGAGCGCCTTCAACGGCCTGTGCTTCGCCATCTTGCAGGCGGCGAGGCCGGCGGCACAGTAGCTTCCGGCATGCCGCCGGATGTCGGCGTTCATCCTGCTGGAGCGGGAGGTCTTGCGCGCATGAAGCCGACGAGCGCTCCCGTCGCGCCGCTGATCGGCCTGCTGTTGGGCGCGGGCATCGGCTACGTGGATTCGCGCCCCACGTGGGATGACACGGGGATCACCGTCGGCGCCGTCGTCCTCTGTGCGTTCGTCGCGGCCGCGATCAGCCCTCGCTGGGCCTGGCTCTCGGGGCTGGCCGTCGGCCTGCCGGTGCTGGCGTTCAACGCCGTGCTGCACGGCAGTTACGCGTCGGCCGCAGCCGTTGGGGTCGGTGTCGTGGGCGCGGGCATCGGCTACGCGGCGGGCAAGCTCCTTCGAACCCTCGACCCAACAACCCACACGTAACCCGCTTCTTCCTCATATCATGATCGCTTCCGCACTGCTCGCTCTCGCCGTGACTCTTCCGGCCGACCAGGACACCTCCCGCGGCCCGGTGCGGCCGGTGCCCGCCGTGGACCTCGCGCGCTACGTCGGCCGCTGGCACGAGGTCGCGCGCTTCCCGAACCGCTTCCAGGCGAAGTGCGCGGGTGAGACGACGGCGGACTACGAGCTGCTCGCCGACGGGCAGATCCGCGTGGTGAACGCTTGCCGGCGGGCGGACGGGGGGATGATTCGCGCCGAAGGGCGGGCGCGGCTCGCCCGGCGTGACGGTCCGGCTTCGATGCTCAAGGTCCGTTTCGCGCCGCGGTTCCTGTCGTTCCTGCCGATGGTGTGGGGCGACTACTGGATCCTCGACCTGACGGACGACTACCGGGCGGTGCTGGTGGGGGCGCCGAGCCGCGGCTACCTGTGGATCCTCTCGCGCACGCCGCGGCTGGACGAGCCGACCTATCAGCGGATGGTCGCCTCAGCGGCGGCCCAGGGATTCGACGTGGCCCGCCTGGTGAGGTCGCCGGCCCAGGCGGGCTCCGCACCACCGGGAGGAACTGCCGCCCCCCGGTGACCAGGGTACTCTCCGAGACTCGCGAGGATCTGGAGGCGCTGCTGCGCCTCTGACGCCCCGCCGCCGTCCCTCCCCTACGGCTCCACCGCCAGCAGAGTGAAGGTCCCCGGCACCATCGGCGGCCGCGGGCGGGGCCGCTCCGCCGTGGGCGCCGGCGCCGGCCCGTACTCGGCCGAGACCGTGTAGACCTTCCCCGTCCGCTCGTCGAGCGTGAGCGTCCGCGCGCCGCGCTGGGTGGTGACGTTGCCGCGCACGGTGAAGCGGTCCGGTGCGTCCTCGTGAACCACCGTCATCGTGCCTTCCCCGTTCGCGCTGAAGGCGTTCATCGTCCGCGGATCGAACTTCACCCCGTCCGACCCCTGACCGATGGGCAGCGTCGTGATGAGGCGGCCGCTGTTGGCGTCCACCACCGCCATCATCCCGTTGCCGCAGACCGAGAAGAGCCGCCGGTTGCGCACGTCCATCGCCAGACCGCTCGGCCCCTCGCACGGCGCGATGGACCAGGTGTGCAGGACGCGCAGCGTCCGCGCGTCGAACTCGTTGATCGTGCTGGAGTCCTCGTTGTTCACGAAGACGTGGCCCGTGCCGTCGGCCACCGCGAACTCCGGCTTCCCGAACAGCGGAATGGTGCCGACGATGGAGTCCGTCGCGACGTCAATCGCCGTCGCGTCACCGCTGCCGCCGTTCATCGTGAAGATGCGGCCGGTCACCGGCTCGAAGATGATGGCGTCCGGATTCCGACCCGTCCCGCCGATCGTCTTGATCGCCGCCAGCGTCCGCAGGTCGAAGACCGTGACCGCATTGGCGCGACCGTTGCTCGTGTAGCCCCGCCCCAGCGACGGCACGAGCGCCACGCCGTGGACGCCCTCGGTGTTCGGGATGTCCCCGACCAGCTTGAGGCTGTCGAGGCTCACGACTTGGACGTGCGTGCCCCGTGTGATGTACAGCCGGTGCGCCGTGGTGTCCGGCGTGAGGTAGTCCCAGCCGCCGTCGCCGCCGAGGACGGTGCGACTTCCGACGCGATAGCCGGGGTTCCCGGCCGGCTGGACCGGCGCCGGCGGCGCCGCCTGAGCGGCGGCGATCCCCGACGTTCCGCATGCGGCGGCCACCACCAGTGCCGCGACCTGCCACGCTTGCCGACTCACGAAGGACCTCCTGATCGGTTGGATACTGCTGCCGACTGCTCCTCGAACGCCGCGACATCCTGGAAGTACCGCCGCGCCATCTCGGCGCCGGCGGGGTTCGTGTACACCTCGGCCACGGGATGCTCGATCACGTCCGCGATGACGGCCGCCACTTCCTCGGCCGTCTGTCCCGGCGGTCCGCCGCCCCCGCCGCCCGCGCCGTGCGTCGCCGGCGCCCCCAGCGCGTTCGCCGCGAACTCCGTGCGCACCACGCTCGGCATCACCAGAGATACGCGGATGCCCGGGTGGGTGCTGCGCAGCTCCATCCGCAGATTCGCCGTGAGGGCGTTGAGGGCGTGCTTGGCGGCGTTGTACGCGGACCGGACCGCCACGAAGGGGACCCTGCCGAGGAACGACGAGACGTTGATCACGTGGCCGGTGCCACGCTCCTGGAAATGCGGCACGATCGCCTGCATCCCGTAGAGGGCCGACTTCACGTTGACGGCCATCATCTCGTCCACGTCCTCGTCCGAGAGGTCGAGGACCCGGCGCGTGATGCCGCGCCCCGCGTTGTTCACCCAGACGTCCACGTGAGCGAAACGGCGCAGCGCCGCGTCGCGCAGCCGCTCGACGTCGGCCCGGCGGCGTACATCGGCGACGACGACCTCCGTGGCCGTCCCGCACTCGGCCGCGACGCGCTCGAGTTCCGGCTTGCGCCGCGCGGCGAGCACCAGTTGATGACCCTGCCGTCCGAGGAGGCGGGCCAGGGCGGCGCCGATCCCGGCGCTCGCCCCCGTGATGACGATGGTCTTGGGCACGGTTTCAAGCTAACACGTTGGCGCGGCATCCCGGCGCCCGGGGCCACCTCTTGACGTTCGCTTGACGCCCTCCCGGCACGTTTGCCCCGGACACCAGACCCGGAGGCCACGTGCGCATTCTCTCGCCGTTCCCATCCCCGCTCCGCCGCGAGTCCTGGCGGCCCATCGCCCTCCTGCTCGCCGCCCTCACCCTGGGCGGGTGCATGACGTGGCGGTCGGCAACCATCCCGACGCGCACCCTCCTTGCCGGCCAGACGGAGACAGTGGTCCGGGTCCGGCGCCACGGCGGTGAGAGGCTCGTCCTTCTGGCGCCCAGCATCACCGGCGACACGCTGCACGGCTCGCTGCCTCACCGGTCCGACGATCTCGGGTCCTGGGATGTCGCGATCCCGCTCGCCGACGTCGAGGGGGTGGAGGTCGAGCGGATCAACGCCGGAGGCACCATGCTGCTGCTCACCGCGGTCGGCGCTACGGCGGTGGCCGTGGTGGCCGCCATCAGCGGAGGCTCGAACGAGCCCGTGCGACAGCCCTCGCCACCGCCCTCGGGGCCGTCGTGCACCGGCCAGGGATGCTTCCAGTTCTCCTGCCCGCTCGTGTACAGCTGGGACGGCACGCGCTGGCGCCTGGACTCCGGCACCTCCGGCGGTGCGATCACACGCGGGCTGCAGCGCACCGACGTCGACAACCTCGACTACGCGACCCCGCGGGACGGCATCCTGCGGCTCCGTGTCGCCAATGAGCTCGCCGAGACCGACTACCTCGACGCGCTCACGGTGCTGGCGGTGGACGCCGACTCCGGCTTCGTCGTCGCGCCCGATCCCCGCGGCGGTCTCCACACCCTGGGCGCGCTTGTCGCCCCCGTCTCGGCACGCGAGTTCCGCGGCGGCGACGCGCTCGCACGGGTGAGCGACGCCGATGGCTGGAACTGGGAGTCGGGTCCCAGCGGCAGGGACACAGCCCGCGCGGAGGACCTGCGGGACGGCCTCATCCTCGCGTTCGTGCGTCCGCACGGCGCGGCACGCGGCCACCTCGTCCTCGACGCCAACAGCAGTTCCTGGTCGGCGCTCCTGCTCGGCGAATTCGTGCGCGCGCACGGCTCGGCCACGCAGGCCTGGTACGATTCCCTCGACGCACGGCCGGACTTGGCGCGGGCCACCGGCGCGCGGCTCGCGCGTGAGGCCTTCCTCTCGGCAGCGGTGCGCACGGGGGAGGGCTGGGTCCCCCAGGGGATCTTCTGGGAAGCCGGGCCCGAGGTCGTGAAGCGGCAGGTGCTCGACCTCGACCTCTCCGGCGTCGCAGGCGACACCGTAGTGGTGCGGCTCGAGTCCGCGCCCTCGTTCTGGCTGGTGGACCGCGTGACGATGGACTTCACCGCGGACCGGCCGCCGGCGGTGCACGAGCTACCGCTGCTCTCGGCCCGCGACGCGACGGGGCGCGACGTGGCGCCGCTCATCGCCGCCGCGGACGACCGGTACTACGTCCTGGCGCACGGGGACGCCGCCGAACTCCGCCTGCGCGTGCCGGAGCGCCCCGCCGGCACGAGCCGCAGCTTCATGCTGCGTACCACCGGCTGGTACCGCATCGACACGTCGAACGACGGCGTCCCGAACGTCGCCGCGCTCGACGCCCTGGGCCGCGACCCGCTCGCCATCTCGCGCGCCTCGGTAGCGCGCCTCAACGCCGCGCTCGCGCGGCTCGCCGGAGGGCCCCAGTGAACGCGCACCGCGTGGCCATCACCGGCGTCGGGGCCGTCTCGGCGGCCGGCGTCGGTGCGCCCGCACTGATCGACATGTTGCTCGACGGCCGGAGCGGCATCCGCCCTGACGCCGCCCTCGGCGACCTGCCGGCCGGGGCCGCGCCCGAGCTGCCCCCCGACCGGCGCACCCGCCGCCTCGACCGCGCGGCGCGGTTCTTCGTCGCCGCCGGCGACGAGGCTTGGACGGACGCGGGACTCCCCGCCGAGCCCGAGCACGGCGACCGGTACGCGGTGATCGAGGGCTCCTCCCTGGGCCCGCTCGGCGATATGTTGAGCGAGCACCAGGCGTTCCTGGAGCGCGGCGACACGCGGCCGCCCAGCCCGCTCACTCTGATCCGCTACACGCCCGGCGCGGGCGGGTCGCTGCTCGCCCACGAGCACCACGTGCACGGCCCCGTCTTCTACCTCTCCGCCGGCAGCGTCTCCGCGATGGTGGCCATCGGCGAGGCGTACTTCAAGGTCGCGTCGGGCATGGTGGACGTCGCCCTCACCGGCGGCGCCGAGTGCCCGCTCCAGCGGGACGTCGCCGCCGCGTTCCTGGCCTCGGGTATCCTGGCGCGCGACAACGGCGCGCCCGCCGCGTGCCGGCCGTTCGACCGCCACCGCGCGGGAACCGTACTCGGCGAGGGCGCCGGCGCGCTGGTGCTCGAGTCGGAGGCGCACGCACTCGCGCGCGGCGCCCGCATCCACGCGCTGGTGAGCGGCTTCGGGATGGCCTGCGAGACCACCTCGGCCACCGCGCCCGACCCGGAGGGCACGGGAGTCGTCGCCGCCGCGCGCCAGGCGCTCGGCGAGACGGATGTACGGGACGTCGCGTGGGTGAAGACGCACGGCACCGGCACGAAGCTCAACGACGCGGCGGAATGCCGCGGCCTCGCCCGGCTGCTCGGCACCCGGCTCGCCGAGGTGCCGAGCAGCCGGG
>Ga0315284_10005351_pt1 | contig 18199 bp, 13 predicted proteins | sample YL17G09_16_MG_FD_203696 | JGI IMG/M metagenome (GOLD analysis project Ga0315284, IMG submission 203696) | Sediment microbial communities from Yellowstone Lake, YNP, Wyoming, USA - YL17G09_16 | ecosystem: Environmental > Aquatic > Freshwater > Lake > Sediment | place: USA: Wyoming | collected...
AGCGAGTTGTATCGTTTGGATAAGTGTCAGGTTTGTTTTGATGTTGTTGTTGATGGTCGGGCTCCTGTGGATTTTCGGCGTGTTGAGATGGTGAATTGGACGGCTTTGTTGGGTTTGGAGCAGGGTGTGAAGGTCCGTAAGACTAGTCGTTCGTGGATTGTGCATGTTGAGGTTATTCGTGGCCGTAGTCCGGTTGAGGTTACGAATTTGGCTTTGAATCTTGCGAATCGTGTTCGTGACGGCCTTGTGCGGAAGTATGGGTGTGTGCTCGGTGAAGGTCGTGTTGTTGCGAGTGAGCTCGCCGTTGAGGATCCGGTTGCCACGCTGTTCGGTCGGTACTTCACGGTTCGTACTGGTAGGCGGAAGATTGATCATAGCTGGAATGTGGGCGAGCTTGAGCATTTGCAGAAGGACGCGGTTATCGCGTATTTGCAGATGCCGGAGAAGGTGGAGCAGATTGAGAAGCGGGTTGAGGCTCTTGGTTTGAGTGTTGAAAGGTTGGCTGGGGCTCTGGGTAAGCTGTTCAGCCTTGAAGATGAGCCGGCGCCGGTTGAAGGTCAGAGGAGTATGAAAGACTATGTCAGCTAAGTTTACCACGTACATTGAGGGGTCGTTTTCGTCTGTTGTTACCCGTTCAAACCGTGTTTTGGCTGTTGGTTCTGGGCATGGGAAAAGTCCATGCTTTTTATGTTCATGCTCTTCAACGGTTGCTGTCCTAGCCTATGGACGCTTATTCTTCGCGTATCTGAACATTGCTGACATACTGGAGTGTGCATAGCTGCATGGAGTCCGCCGCTGTACCCGTTCAAAATGAGCCTCAGAAGCGTGAAAAGAGGCCTCAGGAAGCCAAGATCGGTCGTGTGAAGTATACTTTGCAGCTGATTAAGGAGATGCGGCGGGACCTGGAGGAGATTAAGCTGAGTCAGCGGACTATTGTCGCTGGCTTGAAGGGTTTGTTTCATTTTAAGAAGCCGATGATTCAGCGTATAGCCTGTGGGGATGAGGTTGATGAGGAGATTCTGGAGCTGCTGCGCGAGGCTGGTGGGCAGGGCTTGTTGCCGAAGGATCTGGCTGCACGGTTGTCCGCGTATAAGGTTAGACGGCATCAGGTGAGCCGCCGGATCTTGCGGATGAATCGTAAGCTTGAGAAGGAGATCGGTGAACGGCTGGTTGAGAAGCGTGGTTGGCACTGGGCTTTGACGGGTTTCGGGAATGAGGTTTGGGATGAGACTGAGAAGGTTTCTGCGTCTTGGCAGGAGGGAGAGTTGAAGGGCGAGACAGGGAGAAGGTTATGAGAGGCTTGGATGCTGAGCATTCTGCACAGACGATGATGGATGGAATGAGAGTCTACTACAACTTCATAAGATCACACACGGCACTAGGCGATAGAACACCATCGGAGAAAGCAGGGATTGCTGAATTGTCCAAAGCCAGATGGCTTGATCTCATAAAAAGTGCATCAAGGATACAACCAAGACACTGACTGAGAAGTCAGCATTTGAAACATGCTATGTCTTCTTGCCAAGCTTTTCTTTCATAACTTGGAGCACACTAAAATCTCCCAAGAATTGTCTGCCTTTAGGTGATAGATGATATATTACTTCTATTCCACTTGATCCTTTTTCAATCTGAAGAGGTTCCTTTTCGATGAAACGAGCGTCTATAAGAGCAGAAAGATGGTATGCTAGATTACTATTCGCACGAGATGTGTTGGGATAACCTAGAATTTCCCGCATCTGCCCGAAAGTCAACGATTTCAGCTTTTCAGAGAGAATCTCACTGCCACAAAGCATAAACAAGATGCCGAGCCTCACAACGTTTCCAGCAGTCTTGAAATCCTCAGCCCACCTAGTTAATTTATCAATGTCAACTATCGTCTCGGTCATCGCCTCACCCGCAACTGTATTCAACTAGCCACGTATATAAAAGCTTACAAGTAATTTTCTTCTATGACAATATCACAAAGTTCTAGTTGTTTGGTTTTTTCACAATTAATTGTTTTCGCATAACAATAGAAAACCACTCAAAAGAAGACTTTAATAGTAAACGTGAAATCCTACTAACATGGCATATTCTCTCGACCAAGCCAAGATAAGAGATGCTCTCCCTGAGGCATATGAGCAATTTTGGGATACTATAATGGGTATCGCCGTTTTTGCCCTTGATTTGCAGATGAACGCAACCATAGGTTCTAAAAAGAGAAGGGTCGGCGTTTTCGGTTCGTACAAGAACCAAGGAAAGCTAATTCTTGATTCTATCAGTAAGACGGTGTGCAAAAATAATTATGTAGCAGTGACTGGTTATGGTGCTTATGTACCAGATCAATGTGATAAATGTGTGTCTTCCAAAGAGTATTTTCCACCCATAGTGGATGACCTTATCACGAAGTTCAAGATTCCTGATTATGTAAAATATCATCACTTCCCCCGTCTCACGAGTAGAGCTATAAATGTGCTAGAAGATATTCGCACTCAGGGAAATGAAGCTGAAGGTTGTTATCACTTTGGCATCCCTATGATCGGCATAGTGATTGATTCTCAAGTTGGAGAGAGCAAAGGTCTTTGTAACTACATTGTGGACTACAACGCATACCAGGAATGTATGTGTTTTGAAAAGGAATTGTGTCTATATCTTGCATTGAAACCCAAATGTCCTTTCTATGATTACGTTAATGTTCCTTGGGCAACAAAGCAGTTATTCATGACTAGAGTGAATAGGTTAGTCGCTGTAAAAAACCCAACAGATATTGACGTTGTCGTGACGGAGTATATGACGAACAAACCGACCAAACCTACCGATCCTTTCACTGGCTCTCAGAAAAGCCCCTCTGGTTAACATATCTCTCCAAAAACCAAAAAGCGCCGATGGTTAACAGACCTCTCAACAAAACACATAAGCGCCTAAGAGTTAACAGAACCGTTTCAGAAAATCTCTTTCATCCTGAATTTAGGCGAATAGTAGACACTGAAGAGACTATCTCTTTCCACTCTTCAGGTGTCAGAGAAATAAGCTTTATGGGTGGCCCACCTTTCGCTTTCTTCAACAAGTGGCTATCCAATAAACGAAGCTGTTTGCCAAGCATTTCGGGAATTAATAAAGAAACAGAATTGGCGTAACTTTTAAGTCCTGAACTTTTCATATGTTTGGCGCATAGGTGGTAGCACTGGCTGCCATAGTCCTGCTGAAGTTACGAGATAAATTGACTCAATACCCTGCTCCTAGTAAAGCGTGGAGATTTGACAGCTTATGAGTCTTCAAAACCTAAAGCTAAAAAGTGCATATGACTCTGACACTGACGATATACTAGCAGATTTTTATTCCCCCGCACTGGCTGTTTCTGTTCAATATTCGAGACTAACCGGCTTTTTTTCGTCAACCAGTTTGGCTGTTGCTGCAAAAGGAATTTCAGGACTGATTCGAAATGGCGGCTGTATAAGGCTGGTAACGGGAGCGACATTTCAAGAGCAAGACATTGTTGCAATTAGAAAGGCAATCGATACTCCGGAAAAAGTATTGGAACAGTCAATGCTAAGAGAACTGGATAATCTTGAGGACGAATTTACAAAAGATCATGTTGGAGCTTTAGGGTGGTTGGTGGCAAAAGGTAAACTGATGATAAAAGTTGCTCTTGTTCTCGACAATAGTGGTATTCCTCTGGAGTTTAGGGAGGCTACCAGACAAGGGATTTTTCATCAAAAAGTGGGTATCCTTGAGGATATTGATGGGAACAAGATATCCTTTAGTGGATCTGACAACGAAAGTGCAAAAGGATGGCATAGTAATATTGAAGAATTCAAAGTTTTCAGAAGCTGGGTTGAAGCTGAAAAGGAATACTTTGAAGCCGACATGCTGAAGTTTCAGAAGTTTTGGCGAGACAATGCGAGAAGGGCACGAATCATAGACATGCCGAAGGCTATTGAAGAAAGACTTATCGAGGTAGCTCCGGCTTCAATTGAAGAAATAGACCTTGAAAAATGGGTTAAGGGGAGCAAGCCAATTGTCGGAGTCCAGCTTCGAGAATATCAAAAGCAGGCCGTTGAACGATGGTTTGAACACGAGAAAAAAGGGATTCTAGAGATGGCGACTGGTTCAGGCAAAACCATTACCGCATTAAGTTGTCTCGATCAATTGGGGAAGGGAGAGAATAGATTAATAACCGTAGTATGCAGCCCCTATGTTCACCTTAGCGAACAATGGCTTAAGGAAGCAAACAGATTTGGTATTGAAGGAAAAAAAATCATTGCTGATAGCAGTCAGAGTTCATGGAAGGACACGTTGGTCGATAGTATTCTCGACATAGAAAACGATGTGGCTGAAAAGCTTCTAGTGCTCACGACCCATGCTACGTTTTCCTCAAATGACTTCATAAACATAGTAAAGGACAGCAAAAAGAGAGCACCAAATCAAAGAATATTCTTGATAGTCGATGAGGTACACGGAATAGGTGCGCCTCAAAGAAGAATGGGGCTAATCAACCAGTATGATTTTAGATTAGGCCTAAGTGCAACACCAAAGAGATGGTTTGACTTTGAGGGTACAGACAAAATCTTCGCTTATTTTGGGGATGTCGTTTTCGAGTTCTCATTGAAAGATGCCATAGATGCTGGTTACTTGACACCTTACATATACAGACCACATTTCACTTCCCTCACGCCCGAGGAATTAGAAAGCTACGAAACTGAGACTCGAAAAATATCCAAGGCTTATTATCGAAGCAAAGATGAAAAGGAGAAAGATGAAATATACACTCTACTGTGCATCAAGAGACAAAAAATCATACGTAACGCGATCAATAAACTTGCTGTTTTCAAGGAGATACTGGACGAACTGCCTGGGATTAAATTCTGTCTCGTTTATTGCTCACCTCAACAGATAAGGAGAGTACAAGAAATTCTTAATGATAATAACATAATCCAGCACAAGTTCACAGAAAGTGAAGGAACGCGAGCTGATGAACGATTCGGTGGCTTGTCAGAAAGGGATTTCCTGATCAAGCAGTTTTCTTCAGGGACATACCATGTTTTAGTATCGATGAAGTGCTTGGATGAAGGAGTTGATGTACCCCCAGCCAGACTAGCTATTATGCTCGACAACTCTGGTAACCCTCGGGAATACATCCAGCGAAGGGGGCGGGTTCTGAGAAAGTATCCGGGCAAAGAAAGGGCGATCATTCATGACATAATTGTTGAGCCTACCATAAAATCATCTACGCCTCAAGAACTTAGAGACCTGGAAAGAAAAATAATAACCAAAGAGCTTGAGCGCTATCGCGATTTTGCTAAAGTCGCGCAAAACGCGGAAGAATGTCTTAAGATTATGGAGAATGTTGAAGCAATGTATGGAGTAGATAGAGTATATGTCAAGCGTGAATAGGCGAATCTTGGATGCGCTCGATAAGAGCGACTATTCAAATGAAGTCAAGGAATTGATTAGGACACTGTTGATGATCGAATTGAGACACAAAGGAGACAAGATCCCAAGATATGCTGAAGACTACGACAGAAACATAAAACGACTGGCGAAATTCAGTGAAGTCGAGGAGGATAGATGATGGAGCTGGATTACATACACATGAAGAATTTTCGCCAATATAGAGATGTGAAGATCGAATTTGCACACTCGTCACAAGCTAATTTTACGATTATCCAAGGGGCTACTGGTGCTGGAAAAACTAACATTCTGAACGCTATTACTTGGTGTCTCTTTGGGGAAGAATACCATATGGATAGCAAGTACAAGGGATTGCCGCCTGTCAACGTAGCCACCTTAGACGAAAAGAAGAATAGTATCGTGGAAATGTCAGTTGAAATCCAATTCATCGATGATAGTAGCAAGAAGATACTAGTTTCACGCTCTCAGGGTTACAGAGAAAAAAATGGAAAACTGGTAGAAGTCCCAGCGCCACATGCGCCGCCGTGCATAATGTTTCAAGGAGAGAGAGATTGGGGCTATCCTCAATATGGAGAAGATGCTAAGTTCAGAATTGATAGCCTAATCCCAGAAGACGTAGAAGAATACTTCTTCTTTGACGGAGAAAGAATGGATGCTTATTTCAAGGAAAAATCAGGTAACGAGATTAGAAAAGCTGTTTTCCAGATATCCCAATTAGGACTCTTTGAGACTCTTATAGAGCATCTTACAAGAAGAAAGAATGAATTTGTGAAGCAGACCCGAGGTTTGAGTCCCGAGGTACAGGAAATTAGAGGAGAACTTGATAGCCACACAAGCTCTCTTTGGGGGGACAAAGAACAACTAGACGATCTCACAAAAAAGAGAAATGATGCTGCTAATCTAGAAAACGAACTCAGCCAAAAACTTCAAAATTCGTCCTCTGGAAATATTAAACGCCTAGAAGGGCAACGAATAGAACTAGAAGAGGCTGTTAACAGACTCCAAGATGATATCAAAGACCTCGAAGATGAACGAATAAAAATTCTTCATAGGGCAATGCCAATAGTTTTTGCCTATGATCCATTGGCGAAAACGAAGACACTGATTGACGGGAGGAAAGAAGCAGGATTGATACCGCCAATGTACAAAACCATCTTCATAAAGAACCTCTTAAACAAAGGAAAATGCATCTGTAAAAGTGACATATCAAACAAGGACGAGTATTCATCATCTCGCCGAAAAAACGTCGAAGCTTTTCTCCAAGAAGCTGAACTGTCAGAACTAAGCAACGAGCTTATTGAGTCCAACGTGCGAATTCAAGAGATGTTGGAAAGCATAAAAGGCTTCCCTGACGAAATACGGAGTCTAGAGAAGAAGTTGAACTCTCTCCAGGAAGATAAGGACAAAACAAACAATAAACTAAACACAATTTCTCAGGAAATTAAACAAACCGATATTGAAGAGATTAGAAACTGGGAAATACAAAAACAAAAATCAGCACAAGAGAGAGAAAATCTGAACATCCAAATAGGCAAGCAACAACACATAATATTGCAGAGAGAGGGAAGGATAAAATTCTGCGAGATAAAGCTGAAGCAGGAGCTTAAGAAAGAGTCAAAATACGACAACCTCCGAGCTCTTTTGGCATTTTGTGACGAGAGCATCCAATGTGCCCAAGGTGCGAAGGATGCAATAATGAAAGAAGTTAGAATCCAAGTGGAGAAAAAGGCAAGCGACCAGTTTCTGGCTTTGATATGGAAAAAGAAAACTTACAAGGGCGTGGCGATCGATGAGAACTACAACATCTCTGTGCCATACATTGACGGAAGGGAGGCGTTGGGCACACTTTCAGCGGGAGAGCGACAAATTTGTGCTTTGTCTTTTATGGCAGCTTTGAATAGCGTTTCCGGTTTTAGAGTCCCAATTATTGTTGATACGCCCCTCGCAAGAATCTCTAGGGAACCAAGAAGAAATATTGCCAAAAACCTACCGAATTACTTGGCTGGAACACAAGTGACTCTACTGGTTACTGAGGACGAATACACAAAAGAAGTCAGAGAGGCACTCTCGGAGAAAGTGGGAAAGACCTATATTATAAATTTCCAAGACCTTGGCGAAGGCAAGAATGCAGAGGTGGAATTAGTTGACTGAAAAAAAACCCCCCCGTATTGACAGACTGTTTGTTGACAAAAGAGACTTCGATGATTTTAATAGGCTCAAAGAGAAAGACACTCCGTTCGCGGGCGTTCACGATCATGAAATCTTCATTGCTGCAATGGTCACAGGCTACCGTGAAGGATGCAAGATTGAGCTGAAAAACAGAAAAGAATTCTTTCATGAAAAAGACTTGACAAAAGAAGAAAACGCTCTAATCAATGCTGTCGCCGTGGCCGAAGGGGGCGGACTCAATATTTTGTTGGACAAACAAAAAATCTATTCTATCGCGGAACAATATGCCACCGGTGGCATATCGTTACTCAAAGCGAAAGTACTGAGCGGTGAATACGGTTCCTATGCAAAGAAGCTTGAAAGCGATTTGCTGAGAGCTCATGAGCAAATTCTGCAGAACATACAAGAACCGTCACCAAATCCAGAATTCAACCTCGAAAAAACACCCACTTTAGATCTGATTAACAAAGGCGAATGTGAAACGGTGGAGTTTAAATCATCAATGTCTTGGGACCTTCGTAAGAGACAGTACAGTAAGGAGCTAAAAATCATTATCGCCAAAGTCGTCGCTTCATTTTTGAATTCAAAAGGAGGAATTCTGATAATCGGCGTAGGCGATGACAAGACAATACTGGGATTGGACAAGGATTTGGCGCGCTTGCACGACAGCGTGGACCAGTTTGAGCTTACCTTCACTGAGCTAATTAATACTTATATTGGGAAGAGTCGTAGACCTTTCGTTGACATAAAGTTTGAGAAGATTGATGATAAGCAGATAGCAGTAGTTCGCGTGGCAAAATCACCCCGTCCAGTTTTTGTTAGATATGATGGCAACGAGGATTTCTGCATTAGAGAGGGCAATTCGACTCAAACCTTGGGAATCAGTGAAGCTAATGACCATATAAAGGACAACTGGCCAGATCTGAGATGAAAAAAACATTTCTACAATAGCTAATTCAAATCCCTTCCCTGAGCCTGTTCTGTTTAGGTAATGCGCCGATAAAATGTGTTAATAGATCTCATCTCCTTTCACCCCTGCGAGCATGGCGTGAAGGATAATCCTATGGGACAATTAATTCGTCTTGAGAAGACTTGATGAATATCACACTTCCGTGCTACAAAGATTTAAGTTGACTTCTTTCAAATAGTGTTACGATCGGGAAAGCAGCTTACATGTGAGCGAGAGATCGTGAAGTCTGAACACATACTATTGGTGAGACCGAAGTATTACTCTGCATATCCTCCATTGGGACTGCTGAAACTCTCTACATACCACAAAAAGTTGGGGGATACTACTGAGCTGGTTTATGGGACAGAAGAACCAAGTAATGGCGAACCAGACAAAATCTACGTAACAAGTCTTTTCACTTGGGCTTGGGAACCAGTTTGGGAAGCAATCCGATACTATTCATCAAAGTTTCCCGATTCAGAGCTTTGGTTGGGTGGATTGTACGCGTCATTAATGCCTGAACATGCAGCGTTGAGTGGAGTGAATCCAAAGCGCATTTTCAAGGGAATATTCCGCGAAGCTGAGTGCCTGTGCCCAGATTATGATTTGGTGCCCGAATGGAACAGAAGATCAAAAGCTAGCATAGTTTTTGCCACGCGAGGATGCATTCGCGCATGCACTTTCTGCGGAGTTTCGCGAATAGAGGGCAAGCTTAACTCTGAAAGAAACAGCATCAAAGACCTACTTTGGCCAGGACACACTAAAGTGATTTTTTTTGACAACAATTTTCTAGCTAGCAAGAGTTGGGAAAACGTTCTGTCAGAAGTTCGAGACCTGGGTCTTTCAGTCGATTTTAATCAAGGACTTGATGCGAGACTGATCACTGAAGAAGTTGCCAAGAAGATATCCGAACTGAAGATTGACCGTTTTGTGAGAATTTCCTATGATATCTCTGAAATAGAACCGTCTGTAAAGAAAGCTATTGAACTTCTTAGCTCTAGCGGCATCAAGCGAAGAGATATCCTTGTCTATTTGCTATACAACTTCACTGACAGCCCACAAGACTTGTTTATGAGAATAAAAAATGTCCTCAGCTGGGGGGCAGTTGCCTATCCCATGCGTTTCCAGCCAGTTTACACTTTGAAAAAGAACGACTACGTATCTCCCAAATGGGACACAACAAGGCTGGGCGCGATTGCGACTGCACGTAGAGTTTTCGGTTCGGGAGGAACTTTCCCACCATACAATGGAATGATGAAAGTCAAAGTAGAAGGATGCCAGAATTTTGACGAGGCCTTTAAGGAGTTTATTTTCCCTAGGGAGGAAGCGTTTCAATGATATGTTCTTGCTGTGGTTTCGAAATTAAGGGTGACCCTTATCCGGTCGAGAATGGGCAAAGACATGTTTGTGAAAGATGCTGGACCAACCCCGAAATGTTTTTTCCAGAAAAAATCAAAGAAGATCAAAGATTAGTACTTCTTTCTAAAATGGTCGAAGCGAAGGAAAGTCAAAATGGGCTAATCGAAGTAACAGCCATCAAACTTGTTCAAAAAGACATAGAGATGTATGTTGGAAAAATGAAAGTCAACGATGTTCTAAGCCTTTATGAGTTGGACAAATTCAAAGAGGAAGAGCTCGAGGGATATCAACGCGAGCGGTATGAAGAAAGAACGTCCCAACTCGTTGAGTACTTGGAAAAGAGCCCACTTGCTGTTATGCCTGCTATCTTGGTGGGTTTAAGAAAAACTAATTTTGTTTCTGTTGATGGTGACTTGGGAGTTTTGAGAATAGATAGAAAGAAAGATTCATTATGGATTATAGATGGTCAACATAGAGTAGGCGGGTTTAGCAAGATCAGAGATCGATTCTTGTTTTCAAAAAGCTTAGGAGCTTCCCTATTTTCCGATCTAATGGATTACGAGTTTCCAGTTGTATTCGTTGACTCAAAGGGCGCTGCCGAAAAGATCAAAGGAAAAGAATCCAAACTTGCAGAATCTCTGTCAGCTGAAGACATAGAAAAGACGATTTTTTTTGTGGTGAACAAAACCCAGAGAGGCATTAGTCCATCGTTGAAAGATGCTCTTCTTTACAGCATCAAGACCAGTGGTATCGAGGGTTTATCAATAGTCGATAGAGAAGGGTGGCGGATAGTTGGGGCACAAATAGGCATAACTTTGAACTGCAACGAGACTTCTCCTCTTAGGGCTAAGATAAATGTAAGTGGTCAAAGAAACAGCGGGAAACCAATACAGCTCAACTCATTTGTTTCTTCATTGGAAGTTCTCTTCAAAGATAAGGGATTTTCAAACCTATCAATAGATGACAAAATCTGTTTCTTGGAGAATTATTGGTCTTCATTGAAGGAGTTACTTCCAGAAGCATTTGAAAGCAAGCAAAAGCGTAGGGAAGACGGAGAGGAATTCGGCCGAAGGTATAGTTCAAACATCGGTAGGAAAGCGAATAAAATAGAAAGCAAGAACGCAACAGAAGAAGGCAAGAAGTATCTGCTTTTGACTGCGCTTGGAATTTATACCGTTCATCGGCTTGCAAGAGATATGTTGCATTCAGCTATCAAAGAAGGGATCGACTTCAGGCAATCAGGATTCCTTAAAGAGAAGCTGAACTTGATTAAGTCATTCAACTGGACGGCAAAGAATTCTCCACTTTCGGCGCTAGGCGGTATGAAAGGAGTTAGCAAAGCATACGACCTTCTGTCGGAAGTGGTGGGCCAGGAGAAATATCCAACTAGTTCGGAAAAACTCTTAGGAACTTATTCGGATAAGAACCAAAAACAGCTGGCACATCGTAATTAGGAAAATCCCCCCTAACTGATCGATCGATGAGTGGAATCATGATCGAGTGTGAAGCGGAGTCTCTAACGGATTTCTTAAGCAAAGAACAAATATCCCGTGTTACTGCGGAGATTTTCAAGAAGGCAGGAATACAATCGAGGAAGTAACGAAGAATATGCCCAAATAGAAATGTGTACTATATGGTTGCGGTCGTGGCATTGATCGATAGCGCGCATGTGTGTTCCTAAATTAGTTTGCTTCGTTCTGATACAGATTTTGTGTCTCCCGCTTCGGTTATAACGGCAGCTTCAAGATGAAGCCAACAACAGGTAAAAGTCGTTTTCGTTTCATGCTTCCTGAGCGTTTTATCCCAATTTCATTGCTGCTTCTTGAGATTGCGTAGCGTGTGCCTATTTGCTTCAGAAGTGTCGTTATTCGAATTTTCCGCCGCACATAGGACATTTTATGGGAGAATCAAAACCTTTCCGAATGAGCACTGTCACACAGTAGAAACAGAAGGAAATGTTGCATTTCGGACAGCGATGAACGCCTCCGCCGACTGGACGGCCGCAAGCATCACATGGTCGACTTAAACATTCCTGCTCTTTCATCATGGCTACTCCTTCTCCACGGCTTCCAGAATCAGTTGTTCGTTTTTTACCTATACATAGCTTTAGCTCCAGCAAGCTTTCGAGGGGACTAACAAGGGGCTTCATTCACGGAAAAATCGTTCATGTTCTCTGAATGCGGCCCACTCGGGTTTCGGTCGCATGCACTATCGTCTTTTCCTTTCTTTTGATAGACGTTTTCGTATGTATTCTTCTACGTCGTCGCTTTGTCCTAGGCAGCCGCCGAAAACCATGTTCCAGCCTCCGTCTTCTTTTGCAGGTGGTCTAGTGGTCACAATGTCTCCTTTTATATCCACTGCGAAATCAACGAAGCCGGGAGCGCTAAGCTCTTTCAGAGATCCCATATCTGGCTCTCCAGTTACTGGATCAATTTGCAGAAAAGCCTCATTCTTGCTCTTTGCCCACACCACAAACCATTGCTCTGGATTGCCTTGGTAATGACCTACCCACACTTTCAAGATTAACCCCAATCTCAGTTTCCGTTCTCGTTGATAAAACTTTGGAGTTCTCTGGCAATAAGCACGCACTAGCTCGAGCAGGCTCCGCCATTTCATCGGCAAGTTTGACGCGCTGCTGTTAGTGTGGCGTGATAGCGGGCTTCATCTTCCAGAATAGTGCCTGTAATGGTCCAAGTGATTCACTCATAAACGGTTTGGATGGTCTTTGTCACTTCGACATAAATGGTTCTGCTCTTGGAAGTTGCCTTTTTGTCGCATTTGATTCAAATAGTGTTCAGGAATAGTTATTTTAACTCCTGTAGAAGTAACTTCCATAAGGCTTTTATACATCAAAGAATCAAAAATGATTTCACATTTTGTTAGGAAACATGAAAACAGGAGAACGGAAAATGAAGAAAACACTGTCTATAGTTATAATTGGAATTCTTTTCATTTCAATGTTTTCGATTTTTGCACCAAAAGCACTAGGAACTGCAAGCGAGACTTCACTTCAAGTTGCAGAAAAAGCTGCTACGTGGACGATCAGTCAAGCGATCTCTGAGAATGGAGGATACAAATGGGCTAACTATCTGCAGGGAGGACCTCGGTACGTCTCAACGGTGCCGTTTGGTGGATCTGGGTTCGGAACATTCTACTTGAAACTCTACAAGCAAACTGGAAACACCCTATACCTCGATTATGCTAAAGGGGCAGCTCACTGGGTCATTAGTCAGGCTGTTTCGGACAGCGGCGGTTACAAATGGCCGCAACCCGATGACGATATTCCAAGCCCGGGCTGGTGGTTGAGTCCTATGGTTTCAGGTATTGGCGATTTTCTATTAAGTATGTACCAGACCACTGGGGATATCACTTACAGGGAATATGCGGCTGGCGCAGCCAGATGGTTGATGGCCATGGCATACTGGGGCGAAGCAGGATGCTTCATTCCTTACAACCCGCCAGGCCCATATGGAACACAAGCCGCCCATGGAATAGCTCCAGGTCGAGAAGCGTACACGGCAACGTTTCTGCTCCACATGTACCAAGAAACCAAGGACACAACGTATCTTCCTTACATAAGGGGCACTGCTGAATGGTTGATCTCAGGCCCAGACAAAGTCGTTGATGCCAACGGATACAAATGGAGATTCAACAGGCCATATGGATCAGTTTATCCACCCGACGGAAACGGCCAAATAGCGTTGTTTTTCTATGAAATCTATGAAGCCTTAGGCGACCCAACTTATCTGCAGTATGCTCAAGGAACAATAAACTGGTTGCTAAGCCAAGCTGTAATCAATGGCAACACGGCGAAATGGTATGATCCTGTCACAGGGCTATATATGACCCTGCCTCTTTCCGACATGGGCGGAATGCAAGGATTTTGGGGAATTCCCGAGCCTAACTGCTTATTGATGGCTGTCTACGGAATCACAAAGAATCCGACATATCTCGACTATGCGAAAAAGCTTGCCAATTGGATAACAAGCTCAGACATTGCCGTATCAGAAGGCGGTGGCTACAAATTTCCAAACTATCAGGGAAGCTCCTTCTATTCAGCATATCAGAATGCGAAAATCTACAATTTCTTAAGTTGGCTGTCCAGCCTAACAGGGGAAACGACATATTCTAACTACGCTGATGGAGCATTGCAATGGATCATCTTCAGCGCAACCGAATCCAATGGAGGCTACGCGTGGAGAACCATACCTTACTTCCCATACAATGCCGCATGGTTCCAAAGTGGAGCTGCAGGAGTTGGATACTACCTTGCTAGCGCAACCACGATCGATCGATCGATGGTTGGTTATTGGAAGTTCGATGAAGGAGTTGGAGGGACAGCCAGTGATAGTAGCGGTAACGGAAACACTGGAACCGTCGGCGGTGCGCAATGGGTTGATGGGGTACAAGGCAAAGCGTTGAGATTCGATGGTGTGGACGATTATGTTTACGTACCGCATTCTTCCAGTCTTGATCTTGACGGGTATCAAATGTCTGTCGAGTTCTGGATGAAGCTTGGACTTGATTGGCACTCTGGCATAGACCACGAAAACATGTGTATCTATGACAAAGGCGATGCCTATACTAGCTCTTTGATCGCGTCCTCTGGAGCGCTTCGCTTCAACCTTGCATACGTTCCTGTGCGAGATATTCCGGAGACTACGAAGAACAGCTGGGCTGACGACACGTGGTTTCATATCGCCGAAGTCTACGACGATCCGTACATAAAGATCTATGTGAACGGTGTACTCGATCATTCTGAACCCGTTTCAGGTCCGATCCCTCATTCCGGATTTAACCTTTGCATAGGTGCTCACAGCCTAAGAATAGCTCAAATATGGTTCAATGGAGTCATAGATGAATTTGCCATTTACAACTATGCAAGAACAGCAGAAGAAATATCGGGTGACTATAATTCTATCTCGCGCCCAAGAATCTTGGCATGGGGTTGGTCTGTCCATGTGGCTGGGGGCATAGACAGAGAGTGGACATTTCCAAATGGGGGAACATTCACTTTCCGTTCGTGGCTTCAAAGCAAGGGTTATTCAGTTTTCACAGAAGGCGAAGCGTTTCCTGATGGTATCGTGACGCTTTCAAGACTCCAGGCTTTCTCTGCGATATTGTTATATGCAAACGTACTGGGACAACCTGGAAACAATGTCTACGATACCGTGATAACTGATTACGTTAATCGAGGTGGAGGTCTGATAATTCCGACTAACTATGATGATCCAGCGATTACCATCGACGATGCCTTCGGTTTTAGCTGGATCGCTGACCCTTGGAGCTTCCTTGTAGATGCGGGAATAACTGATCCCACCCATCCCATAATGCAAGGAATAACCGAACTGCCAAAAGCAGCTGGAGTCTTTCTTGACTGGGACGCATTGATCAATGAGACACCTCTTCCGCCTGGAACTGCTGTGCTTGCAAGATCTACATGGTATCCGCTGGACAAGATCGCACTTATGGCCTTTGAATACGGAGCTGGAAAAGTGGTGGTCGGACCAGCAGACGGACTAATGAGACCATATGGACCTACAAACATGGATTGGTGGGACGTCATAGCAGAGCCTGCCATTGAAAACAAACTGTTGTTAAATGCAATAAACTGGGCAGCACGTTCGCTCCAGCCTGACTTTGAAATTTCGGTTTCTCCAGACATGCAAATAGGTCAGCCCGACTCATCCGTGTACTGCCAAATTGCAGTTACGTCATTGAATGGCTTCAGTTCAAGCGTAGATCTTGGCGCATCTTTTTCACCCAATCCGCTTAGCTATGGTTATCATATTCTCCCAACAGCCACAGTCACTCCTCCACCGGATGGACGGGCCATCCGTACCTTAGAATTTGAGATCTACTCAGACACTCCACTTAAGACATACACGATAACAGTCACAGCCACAAGTGGTTCCAAAACAAAAACTGACTCTACTACCGTAAATGTTGAAAGAAGCCTAGAAGTGCCATACCAAAACCAAGGATATGCTAACTGGTGCGGCCCTACCTCTTTAGCGATGGTTATAAGATATTATGGCGAGGATTTCCACAGTTGGGATTATGCTTCAGACAAGAATCTGCGCACAAATACTGGAATTGGCGACCTCAATGATCTAGGCGCGTATGTGAATCAATACTATCCAACATTGTCGGTTGAGAGTCGTTCGTATGGCATTCTCAACAAGGGCTTGATTTTTGCCGATGCTAAGACTGATCTATCCAGCGGTTATCCTATATTACTTGCTCTGGGGAAACCTCCGACGCCTATCATAAGCCAAGCTGGACACGTGGTTATGATAGTCGGCGTTAATGAGTCAGGAATCTTCGTTAACGACCCTAGTGGATATTTGTTCTCAGACCTTGCCACAACAACGCCACTGCCATGGCCTTATATTCATGCATACATCGACTGGTCAAAGGTTGAACCCTTCATCGTGACGTGGCCTTACACATCAACGTTAACAGTGAAAGGTGCTCCTGATCCTGAAGATAAATTTGGAACCATGTATATAACAACTTATGGAGATATCTGCTTCTTCCAGCCAGATGGTAATCAGTTGACCAAAGATTACTATGACTTGTCTCTTAATCAAGGTCTCAGATGGAATCACACAGCGAAATCAGAACTTGATCCAGTGATTAACCGAAAATGCTCCTCCTTATATGCTCACCTGAGTGTATCAAACTCCAGACCGATTGAAGAGTCGTTCACGGCATCCTGCAGGATATTGTGTCCGAACAACCTTGTTCATCCTCTGCAAGTCAAGGAAATCAACGCTGTGCCAGCATTTAGCGTAAGTGGCGTATACTGGAGGCTCGACGGTCTGGACGACTTGCTGCCAAAGGGAGGACCCTACTACCTTGAGTTTGAGCTCTCAAACTCGAATGGTGTGGAAGTAGATCACTTTATCACAGAACCTTTCTACTGGCAATCCCAATCTGTGAAACTCAAGGAAAAACGATATCATCTCTACTTGCATGTGTACGATACAAAAGGGAATCACATCGGGCTCGACTACACTACTGGTCAAATCCAACTTGGAGTCGCCGGAGCATATTATTTTGATGACAATAACGGTACTATAATGATCGTTGTTCCTCAGATCATTGATCTCAAAATAATCATAGATGCACAATATGCCGAAGAACCAGTCGAATCCTATGATCTTTCAATAACATTGAGCACTGACGCAGGGGTTTTCGAACAGACTTGTTCAAGAAACATAACCGCTGGGGAGATCCAGACCTTCACAACAGAATCTTCCGAGGCAGGATTGAACCTTTACTATTGGCAATACATCTTCAGAGATAGCAGGAGAGGGACAGAGCTCAAGATAAATGCCATCGACAAATACTTCCAGTTTATCGCTTCTGACAAGGATTTCGGAGTCAAGTATGATCCTAAGATGATCGTGTACAGAAGCATGATAGCGATTTGTTACAAAGACAGTGAAATACTCATGACTGCCATCGCCGCAACAGGCAAAATAGTCGGATGCACAGCTACTCTTCTAGATAGACAGACGAGCAAACTATACTGGCTTTTCACAATCCAAAAAGCAATGTTCTGCTGACGAACCACTTTCAGTGAAAACTAAACACCCTTTTCTTTTTTCGACTTCATACAGAGACCAAGCCGATTTTGATTCTTGAGTCTCTTCAGGAAGACAGCACTTACTGCTACCAGACCGTTCAGGATTGCCTGAGACGCGTACACGAATACATAAGCAAGGGTTATGCTCGCGCGCGCTAGGAAAACCTACAACAGCAGCTTCAAGATGATTCCAACAAAAGGTAAAAGTCATTTTCGTTTCATCTTCCTGAGCATTCTATCCCAGTTTCATTGCTATTTCTAGGGTTCCCTTTGCCCTTCTTCGTGGGCTTTTTGTGCGGATCTCTGCTTCTACTTGCGCGAGTTTGTCTGGCCATCCGAGGGCTTTGAGCTCTGTCAGCATCTTATCTATTTTTGGCAGGTTTTCTTTTGCCGCGTGGTAGCTGACGTAGATTGAAGGCGGGTCCATGTCGAGTTCTCTGGCGATTGCGTAGCAGCTTTTTCCCTGGAGGATTAGTTTCAAAACGTCGCACATTTGGGAAGTTATCCGCAGCTGCATCGTCTTAAATGTCGGCTCTTATTCTATTTAACTATTATTAGTAGCTGGATTCAGTAAAGTGAAGTCCTAATAGCGTTTTTCTGCTTTTCCCGCTTATATTTGCTGTTATTATGCCAGTTGAAGACAATTCTGGTGTGCATTCTGCAAAGAGATCTATCTTTGATCGTATTCGGAGTGTTTTTCATGAGAGCGCCTTTTTCGTCACTGAAAACGAGTCGGC
>Ga0315284_10005352_pt1 | contig 18199 bp, 17 predicted proteins | sample YL17G09_16_MG_FD_203696 | JGI IMG/M metagenome (GOLD analysis project Ga0315284, IMG submission 203696) | Sediment microbial communities from Yellowstone Lake, YNP, Wyoming, USA - YL17G09_16 | ecosystem: Environmental > Aquatic > Freshwater > Lake > Sediment | place: USA: Wyoming | collected...
AGAACACCTTAAGATATATTTGTATTTGTTTTACATGACATGTCCTAATCCGGATATGAATCCTTTTTTCTATGCACCTGATATAGATAAAGAGTATTTAGTTATGAAAGAAATAAATGGAGATTTTTCATTAGAAGATGATGACATACATGTTGCTTTAGAGTTTTGTAAAAGAATGTATGAAACACCAACATCTAGAGCATATAAAGGTATTGCATCTATGTTAGATAGATTAGGTAGATATATGGAGAATACAGCTATTACAGATGGAAGAGATGGTAACATAAACTCTATAGTTGCTGCAGCTAAAAACTTTGATCAGATTAGAGCTTCATTTAAAGGAGTATATAAAGATTTACAAGAAGAACAATCTAGTAAAGTTAGAGGAGGTCAAGGTCTTGCCTATGACAGTTAATTATGGATGACATATATAAAGATATTCCTACATGGGATAATGGTACATGGACAACAACAACTTTTGATTCAAGAGATGACTGGAGAGACTTTTTATTTTCTTTATTTAAAGAACCTGGAAAATATGAATTTAATGAAGTAACAAATGATGTATTTATTACTGAGTCTAGAAAGTTTAGAGAAACTAAAGTATACTGTAGTGCACCATTTAAATCTAAAGACTTTATTAATTATTGGGATGATCAGAAAAATAAATGTAGACTAGGAGTATTAGTTAAATCAAATAATAAAACATGGTATCTTACCAGAGATTATTATATGTGGCTAAACTTCTTACCTATCTTTGATAAGGAACAACAGAAGTTTGACTTTGCTCAAATAAGGGATGCACAATACCATATGGCATTATATGAAGTACTTGCAGAACTATTCTATTTACATGCTGCTATACTAAAGAAAAGACAGATTGCTTCTAGTTATTTTCATGCAGGAAAACTAATTAATCAGTTATGGTTTGAAGCAGGGGTTACCTTAAAGATGGGAGCTAGTCTTAAAGATTACATTAATGAGAAAGGTACATGGAAATTTCTAAATGAATATGCTGCATTTTTAAATGAACACACTGCTTGGTACAGACCTATGTCTCCAGATAAAGTAATGATGTGGCAACAAAAGATTGAAGTAAGAAAAGGAGATAGAAAAGCTGAAGTAGGATTAAAAGGAACTTTACAAGGAATGTCTTTTGATAAAGATCCAACAAATGGTGTCGGTGGACCAGTTAAATATTTCTTTCATGAAGAGGCCGGTATTGCTCCTAAGATGAATACAACATTTGGATACATTAAACCAGCTCTTAAATCAGGTATGATTACTACAGGATTATTTATTGCAGCAGGATCTGTGGGTGATTTAGATCAATGTGAACCATTAAAGAAAATGATTCTAGATCCAGAAGCAAATGATATATTTTCTGTAGAGACAGATTTGTTAGATGAACAAGGTACTTTAGGTAAGTCAGGTTTATTTATTCCTGAACAATGGTCAATGCCTCCCTACATAGATCAATATGGTAATTCACTTGTAGAAGAAGCATTACAAGCATTAGATGATTATTTTGAGAAGATAAAAAAATCTATGGACCCTGAAGATTATCAGTTAGAAATATCTCAGCATCCTAGAAATATAGCAGAAGCATTTAAACATAGAAAAGTATCTAAGTTTCCATCACATCTTGTAACTGCTCAAATAAGAAGAATAGAAGATAAAGAATATGCATATGAATACTTGGATATATCTAGAGATGAAACAGGAAAGATTAAAGTAAAGACAAGTAATAAGTTACCAATATCTGAATTTCCAATATCTAAAAAAACAGAAGATAAAACTGGATGTTTAGTTGTATGGGAAAGACCAGTTAAAGATCCAGTATATGGTCAGTATTATGCATCTATTGACCCTGTAGCAGAAGGAAAGACAACTACCTCAGACTCATTATGTTCTATCTATGTAATGAAAGCTCCTGTACAAGTAACTAAACATACAGCAGGAGAATCAGAAACTTATATAGAACAAGATAAAATAGTAGCAGCATGGTGTGGTAGATTTGATGATATCAAACAAACACATGAAAGATTAGAAATGATCATAGAGTGGTACAATGCACAGACTGTAATTGAGAATAATATTTCTTTATTTATCTTATACATGATATCTAGAAAAAGACAGAAGTATCTGGTTCCTAAAAATCAGATTATGTTCTTAAAAGACTTAAGTGCAAATGCTAACGTCTTCCAGGAGTATGGTTGGAGAAATACAGGAGTACTATTTAAACATCATTTATTAAGTTATGTCATAGAATACTGCAAAGAAGAGTTAGATACAGTAAGTAAACCTGATGGAACTATAGTAAAAATAACTTATGGTATAGAAAGGATCCCTGATATAATGTTACTTAAAGAAATGCATGCATATACAGATGGTTTAAACGTGGATAGACTAGTTGCATTTTCTGCAATGGTTGCATTTATGAGAATTCAACAAGCAAATATAGGTTATACTAAAAGAGTTATTATGGATGATGCAAGTAAAAACTTGCAAAAGTCAGAAAATTTGTTTAAATTAAATAAGGGTCTGTTTAGACATATGGGAAATAAACATTTAAATATGGGCAACGGATTTAAAAAATCAGCATTTAAAAATATTAAATAGAAATTATGCAAGTATATAACGCATTACAAGTTAAAAAGGGTGCTAAAACTGAACAAAATAGATTGGGCAGTATAACTCAACCATTACAATTTCTTCCTAAAAAAGATAAAACAGATGAGTGGGCTGCATGGAATCTTGATTGGTTAGAGTGGCAAGGACTAAAACAAATCCGTAGAAATGCTAGAAGACTAATGAAAAATTATAAACTAGCAAAAGGAGTTATAGATAGGACTGATTATATAATTGAAGAAAATAATGAATATAAAGAGATAGTAGATATACTTACACAAGAAGATGAATCAGCACTTGAATTAAAGTTTTATCCTATTATTCCAAATGTTATTAATGTATTAGTTGCAGAATTTGCAAAAAGATCTACTAAATTAACATATAGAGCTATTGATGATTTCTCATATAATGACATGTTGGAACAGAAAAGAGCTCAAGTAGAACAAACATTAATGGCTGATGCTGGAACTAAATTATTAGCAGCACTATTAGAACAGGGATTAGATCCAGAATCTGAAGAAGCTAAACAACAATTACAACCAGAAAATTTAAAATCATTACCAGAGATTGAACAATTCTTTAAGAAAGATTACAGATCTATGGTAGAACAATGGGCTGAACATCAACATAAAGTAGATGTAGAAAGATTTAGAATTGATGAATTAGAAGAAAGAGGATTCAGAGATATGCTCATTACTGATAGAGAGTTCTGGCATTTTAAAATGATGGAGGATGACTATGAAGTAGAACTATGGAATCCTGTACTTACATTTTATCATAAGTCTCCTGATATAAGATACACATCTCAAGGAAACTGGGTTGGTAAAACAGATATGTTTACTGTAGCTGATGTAATAGATAAGTATGGTCATCTTCTTACAGAAGATCAACATGAAGCTCTTGAAACAGTTTATCCAGTTCAATCTGCAGGTTATAATATTGGTGGTGTCCAAAATGATGGTTCTTTTTATGATGGTACTAAATCACATGACTGGAATACTAATATGCCTTCACTTGGTATGAGACAATATACATCATTTATGTCAGGAAATGTACTTGATGGTTCAGATATTATATCTCAAATAATTTCTGAAGGAGAAGACTATTATGATCAAGGTACAGCATTCTTATTAAGAGTAACTACATGTTATTGGAAATCTCAACGTAAAGTAGGACACCTTGTTAAAATTACTGAAGAAGGAGAAGTAACAAATGATATTGTTACAGAAGATTATCAAATTACTGATAAACCAATATATGATAATAGATTATTTAAAAATAAAGATAAAAATAATCTTCTTTATGGAGAACACATAGATTGGATTTGGATTAATGAAGTATGGGGTGGTGTAAAGATAGGACCAAATATTCCTTCTTATTGGGGAATGAATAATCCAGGAGGATTTTCTCCGATATATATTGGAGCAGATAGAAACCATATTGGTCCACTTAAGTTTCAATTTAAAGGAGACAGTACACTATACGGATGTAAACTTCCTGTAGAAGGTTCTGTATTTTCAGATAGAAACACTAAGTCAACTGCACTTATTGATTTAATGAAGCCATATCAGATTGGATATAACATTGTTAATAATCAGATTGCTGATATACTAGTAGATGAATTAGGTACTATAATTATGCTTGATCAAAATTCTTTACCTAGACATTCATTAGGAGAAGATTGGGGTAAAGGTAATTATGCTAAGGCTTATGTTGCAATGAAGAATTTCCAGATGTTACCATTAGATACTTCTATTGCAAATACAGAGAATGCATTGAACTTTAATCATTTTCAAAAACTAGATCTATCTCAGACAGAAAGATTAATGGGAAGAGTTAATCTAGCAAATTATTTTAAAACACAAGCATATGAAGTAATTGGTGTTAATCCTCAAAGGATGGGACAACAGTTATCTCAAACAACTGCAACAGGAGTAGAACAAGCAATGCAAGCATCTTATGCTCAAACAGAAATATACTTTATACAACATTGTGATTACTTAATGCCAAGAGTTCATCAAATGAGAACTGACTTAGCACAACATTATCATTCTACTAAACCATCTGCAAGACTAACATATATTACGTCAGCTGATGAAAAAGTAAATTTTGAAATAAATGGAACTGATCTTTTACTTAGAGACCTTAATATTTCAATAAGTACAAATGCTAATCATAGATCTATCTTAGAACAGTTAAAACAAATGGCTCTTCAAAATAATACTACTGGTGCTAGTGTTTATGATCTTGGTAAAATTGTACAATCAGAATCAATTGCTTCACTCAATGTTGTTCTTAAAGAATCTGAACAAAAACAACAAGCTCAAAAAGAACAAGAGATGCAGCAACAACAACAGATGCAAGAACAACAACTTCAAAAACAACAAGAGATTGAACAAATGAAGATTGATTCTACTACTGCTGAGAAAGAAAAAGATAGACAAAGAGATATCTTAGTTGCAGAAATAAGAGCTTCTGGTTATGGTGCTTCAGCTGATGTTGATCAAAATCAAATGTCTGATTTTAGAGATGCTATGAAAGATATTAGAGAAACAGAACAATATCAAGAGCAGTCTGGATTACAAAGAGAAAAAGAATCTAATAGAATGACAATTGAAAATCAAAAGAGTCAGTTAGAACGTCAAAGAATGCAGAATGAGAGAGAGATTGCTGACAAACAATTACAAATAGCACAAGAAAATAAAAATAAATATGACTTTAAATCAGACAAAGAAAAATAAGTTAGCTATATATTGCAATTTATTTTTTTATATCTTTTAAATTTTTAAAATTTATTTGTATATTAAACTATAACCAAAAACCAACAACATGGAAACAACCAACAAAAACAATGAAAATGAAATACAGGATTCTACAGCGGTAGAACAAGTAGATGTAAATATTGATGAAATCTTTGGAATGCCGGGAGCAGAAAATGTAATGCTTCCATCAGGTAATGAAGAAGACAAACCAAAAACTATGTTTTCTAATGGAAACAAAGTAGACACATCGTTCTTTGACAAATCATCTAAAGATGATAAAAATGTTCCTAGTGAGACTAAGGATACAGAGATTGAGGAAACTATTAATGAACTCAATGAACTGATTAGTCAAGAGGAAGATGCTGGTAATAAAGGAAGACCTAAAGTAGATAAGTCTGGTCTTTATGATTTAGCAAGTAAAATGATTGAAGAAGGAGCTTTAGTTGGATTTGATGATGATAAACCATTAGAAGATTATACAACAAAAGACTTTAGAGAATTATTTGAAGCTAATTTTGCAGAAAGGGAAAATGAAATTAGAAAAAATACTCCACGAGAGTTTTTTAATTCTCTTCCAGAAGAACTACAAGTTGCAGCTAAATATGTAGCAGATGGTGGACAAGATCTTAAAGGTTTATTTAAAACCTTAGCTCATGTAGAAGAAATGAGACAACTTGATCCAACAGATGAATATGATCAAGCAGAGATTGCAAGACAGTATCTTTATGCTACAGGTTTTGGAACTCCAGAAGAAATTGAATCTGAAGTTCAAGATTGGAAAGATTTAAATAGATTGGAACAAAAAGCTAATCAGTTTAAACCAAAACTTGATGCAATGCAAGAAGAAATTATTGAAAGAGAACTTGCTGATCAAGAAGAAAAAAAACAACAGCAAGCACATCAAGCAAGAGCATATCAAGAAAATGTTTATAATACATTATCTAATGGAACAATAGGTGGAATTAGATTAGATAAAAAAGTGCAAGGTTTATTGTTCTCAGGATTAGTACAACCAAATTATCCCTCTATATCAGGAAAACCTACAAATTTGTTAGGCCACCTTTTAGAAAAGTATCAGTTTGTTGAACCAAGACATGACTTAATTGCAGAAGCACTTTGGTTACTTGCAGATCCAAATGGATATAAAGGTAGAGTAAGGGAACAGGGAAGTAAACAAGCTACAGAAAAAGTAGTAAGACAATTGAAAACAGAACAGTCTAAAAAAATTACATCATCTATAAATGAGGAATATCAAGAACAAACAAGAAAACCATCTTTAAACACTAATAACTCTAGAAAACTTTCTAAAGGAACTATGTTTAGGAGATTTTAATAAATAGTAACAAATAAAACAAATATAAAAATGGCAACTCCAGTAATGAATAATGGTATCTTCCTAAGAGATACCGCGTACAATGCAAGTTCCCATGTGGATTCTTACCACTTGGTGAATATGTTAAAAGATGCAGAACCAATGGACTTAGGTCCAGTTGATCTATGGGCTATGGCTCAGAAAGTTGAAATGCCACTTTACCAAATGTCAAGTTTTGGTGGCAAGAATGTAATTAATGTTGACAATGCTCGTGGAGAGTACAAGTGGCAGACTCCTGTTGCTATAGATCTTCCATTTATTGTTGAAGACATTGATTCAGCTAATACTTTCAAAGGTGTTGATGGTACAACATTCCGCATTAAATTAAATAGACGTGAGTTTGGACATGGTGATATTATCACATATGACAAATACAATGGTTGTGAGATGTACATTACAGATGAAGATATTCTTCCTTTAGGTGATGGTTATATCTATACAGTACAATTGGTAAACAATGATAACTACAAATTCTTAGATAATAAATATCTTGTTAATGGTACCAAAGTATTCCGTAAAGGTTCTGCTCGTGGTGAATATGGTGAAAGATTCTCTGACATTACAACAAGAACAGGATTCCGTGAATTCTACAACTTTGTTGGTGGTGCTGAAGCTCACGTACATTATTCAGTTTCTTCACGTGCTGACTTAATGATCAAAGGTGGAATGAATGCAGATGGTACAGTTCCTGTAACTGAAATCTGGAGAACATTTGATAAAAACATAGATCCTTCTATTTCATCTTTGGATGATATGGTTAAGACTATGGGTAAAGATAAAGTTAAACGTGCATTTGATAACGGAGATTTATCTAGAACATTCTTAACTCAAATGGAAGCTGCTCACCTTTCTAAGATTGCAACTGACATTGAGACTTACTTAATGTGGGGACAAGGTGGTCGAGTTCGTCAAGATGGACCAGATGATGTAAGGTTATCTGTAGGTTTATGGAGACAGTTGGACAACTCTTTCAAACGAGTATACAACAAAAATAACTTTACACTTGATTTGTTCCGTGGAGAAATTTATAATTTCTTCAATGGTAAAGTTGAATTCCAAGGTCCAGATCCTAAACGTTCTCTAGTAGTTCAAACAGGTATGGGTGGAATGAGAATGGTAAATGAAGCTATTAGAGTTGAAGCAGTATCTTCAGGTCTTTTAATTCAAGCTGCTGACATTGGTGCTATCACTGGTAAAGGTATGGACTTGAATTTTGGATTTGCTTACACATCTTATGTAATTCCTTTCTTGGCAAATGTTAAGTTTGTTTTGAATCCTGCATTTGATAATGTACATACAAATGATATTGAGAATCCAATCATTGATGGTTTCCCTTTAAGTTCTTATTCATTCATTATCTTTGATATCACAGATAATACAAATGATAATATTTTCTTATTGAAATTATCTTGGGATAATCAATTGAAGTGGTGGTACCAAAATGGTACAATGGATTACATGGGACGTTCTCAAGGATTCCAGTCTTCTGGACAATTCAATGGTTACCGTGTAATGATGTCACAAACTATGCCTGCTATTTGGGTAAAAGATCCAACTAAGGTATTGAAAATTGTTATGAGAAACCCAGTAACTGGTGGATCATTCTAATAAATAATAACAAACTAAAAGGGAGACTAATACTCTCCCTTTTTTTTACTTTAATATAAACCAATAACTAAAAACCAAACAATGGAAACGAACAATTTTACAATGGTAGAAGTAGGAGTAGGCAGCATAAAAAAAACATCAATTGCTGTTAGACCATACTTTGACAAACAATCTACTAACATGGGGTTAGAAGATTATGGAATGAGTCTCTTTGATGGAGTAACTCATAACGAACAACTTGCTTGCTTAGAAAACAATGGAGTAATAAGATATATAACAGGATTAAATGAATTTGCTCCTGAGATTAAATTATTACCTGCAGAGATTAGAGATGCAAGAGTAAAAGAAATTAGAAACTCTATATGTGAATTAGAGAAAGAACTTGCAGCAAATATTATTGATGTTGAAGATAAAGATTTTTGGAATCAAGTAAAATTGCTTAAACCAGATAATAAAATATTTTGGAATAAAATATTCATGTCATGTGGAAATGATCCAGTTTATTTAGATCCAGCTAAACCATTTGATAAAATTAAACTTCATGCTATTGAAGCAGGAGGTTTTTCAATGATTGCAAAAAGTTATGAAGATGCAAGATCAAAAGCTGTTGCACCAAAATTCTTTTTAGATAAAGAAGAAGAAACTGTAATGATAAGAACTGAGTACAAGAAAATGCGTAACAAAGCACTTTCTGAACTTCAAAAATTATTTGATAAGAACAGTACTAAGTTATTCTATGTTGCAAAAGTTGTAGATGCTAATAGTACTCAATATAGAAAATCAACTCCATTAGATCTAATATATGAAAATATGGATAGATATATTTCAGGTGAAGGTGCTGAATCAAATAAAGAAAGAGCAGCAAAAACATTCATTGATGCAAATAATATGGACATGGAAACATTAAAAATTAAGTCAATTGTTCGTGATTCCAGTTTTTTTAAGTATATTATAAGTAAGCCCGATGGTTATATCTATCATGCAAAGACAAATTCTTTACTTGGTAGGAATGTATCAGATGTACTTGAACACTTAAAGAATCCATTGAATGAAGACATTCTTAAAGATTTAATTACTGCATGTGAAAAATATTGGAACACTTAAAAAATGAGTAAAGATTTAATAAAAAGAAAAGACGGTAGTTATTCCCAGAGAGGTCTCTGGGATAACATCCGTGATGCTAAAGGTTCTGGAAAGAAACCTACTAAAGAAATGCTTAAACAAGAGAAGAAAATTAAAGCTTCTACTAAAAAGAATTAGTTATGGCAATTAAGAAAACAACAACTAAAGCAACACCTGCAAAGAAGAGTTCTTCATTAGGGATTTCTATTTTTGGTGGTAATAAAGCTGACATGAGAAAATATGAAATTGAATCTGCTATGTCTACATTACAAAGAGCTGCAGATATTCAAAAGAATAGTAAAATGATGAATGATATTAAAAAACTTGCATCTGAAAAAGCACAAGAATATAATAACATAGCATCAGGTAAAAAGTTTTAATCATGGCAAAGACACCAGCTTGGACTAGGAAAGAAGGTAAGAATCCTACTGGTGGATTAAATGCTAAAGGTGTAGCAAGTTATAGAGCTGCTAATCCTGGTAGTAAACTTAAGATGGCAGTAACTACTAAACCTTCTAAGTTAAAACCAGGAAGTAAAGATGCTAATAGAAGAAAAAGTTTTTGTGCAAGAATGTCTGGTATGCCAGGTCCTGCTAAAAAACCAAATGGAGAACCTACAAGAAAGACTCTTGCTTTAAGAAAATGGAACTGTTAATTATTAATTTTTAAAAATATATATTATGGCTTGTATGAAATGTGGTGGTATGAAAAAAAGTGGTGGTACCACTTCTGCTGTAAAAAAGATAAAAATGAAAGCTGGTGGATTTGCTGCTGGAATTCCTTATAAAACTGGTGCTGGTTCTACTGATGGTGGTATTTCTCCAACTGGAATGATGAAAAGGGGTGGTGTTAAAAAGGTTGGTGTTAAAAAAATGAAATTAGGTGGAGATCCAGGTGATGGGTGGAAAAATCTTTTAAAATTTGGAGCAGCTGGTGCTTTAATAGGAGCATTTACTACTGAAGAAGGGCAAGCACGTAGGGCAGCAAAAAGAGAAGCTAGACTTATAAAAAAAGAAAACTTGACAAACCTAAAAGTGCAAGAGAGATGTATGATCCTAAAGGAAATAAAATAAGTAAGTTTGGAGGTGGTGTTAAAAGGAAATAATAGTGGCAACTAAGAAGGATAAGAACTGGATACAAAAAGCAGTTAACCCTAAACATAAAGGTTTCTGTACTCCTATGTCTAAACCTACATGTACTCCAAAGAGAAAAGCTTTGGCAAGAACTTTTAAAAAAATGGCTAAAAATAAATAACTATGAACAATAAAACTAAGAAAAGTCCTACTGGTGCTCCCATGGGTAATCCACTTAAATTCTTTAGAGAAGGTGGTGAAAAAATAAAAGCAATGTTTAAAAATGGTGGGTATAATACCCCAACTCAATCATTACCTAAAAAGTATAATGGTGGTCCTGGATCTGGTATGGGTAGTATGTATGCAGCAGATCAAGCTTATGATTCTATGATGAGTGAAGCTGCACCTACAGTAGTAAGACGTAAAGATCCAGGTTCTCTTGGAACTCCGCCCACTCCTGAAGATCTGAAGAATATGGAATTATATAATTCTGGTCCTGCGAATACTACCCCTTATAAAAAACCTGAAAGAAAAAGTTATGTAAGTCATGGAAACCCAAGAGGAAAAGATGGTGGTATGATGTATAAAAAAGGTGGAGCAACTAAAGCAACTAAGTTTGCAGCATTAGCACCTCCTTTTAACAAAGCAACTGCTGCTGATAGAATTGCTGGTGCAAAGAAAAATGCACGTAAAAAGAAATAATTTATGTTAAATAGTACTATTACCATAAAGATGAAACAAAGGCTTAACAAGCTTGACAGTCAAGATTATGACAACATAACCTGCTGGCAAGTAGTTGAGTCTTTTAATAAAGCTCAGGTAGAATGGGTACGAAGACAATTACATGGTGTTAATCTTACTAAAGAAGGTGATGAACAATCTACTAGAAGAAAAGATGATTTACAAGTTCTTCTTAATAAAAACACTATATCTAATTTAACAGATAAAGGAGACTATTCTTTTGTATCTCTTCCTATAGATTATTTACAATGGAAAAGAGTAGATGTATTTGCTCAAAAAGATTGTTGTGATAAAAGAAGAATGGTTATATATCTTGCTGAAGAAGGTAATGTATCTTTATTACTTAGAGATAAATTAAAACAACCAAGTTTTGAATGGGCAGAAACATTTGCTACTCTAATAGATAATGATATTAATATCTATACTAATGGTGAGTTTAATATACCGGAGGTACAATTAACATATTATAGACAACCAATAAAAATTCAAATTTTAAATTGTTCAGATCCTTATACCGGACTTATTTCTACATCAAATGTATTATGTGAATTTAAAGATGATATAGTTGAATTAATAATTGATGAAGCTGTAAGTATTTTAGCTGGAGATATTGAATCTGGAAGTCAATTCTCAAGAACACAAGATTCTGCAGAACGAAGTAATTAAATAAAATGGAAACACCTAGATTATTAAAAAGAAATACAACTACAAGTACTCCTGAAAAAGGATATGTTGGTGGTTCAATAGAACAAACTACTGCAGCTTGTGTGTCAGAGTTAATGAATGCTGGAACAAGTTTTCATAAGTTACATCTTAAAGTAACTGGTATAGGATCATTTTCTGCTCACAAAGCTCTTAATGAACTATATGATGCACTACCAGAACATGCTGATGCATTAGCAGAAGGATATCAAGGAGCAGCAGAAGTACTTTTAAAATATAATGAAGTTGCACCTAAAACATTAAATACTGTTGAAGATGGTCTTGGTTATATTAGAATGTTAATTGACATGGTAGATGGTTTACAATCTAAAATGCCTTATTCAGAAATAGTAAATGAACTTGACACAGTTAAGTCTACATTAAACTCAGCTAAATATAAATTAAAGTTTTTAAAATAATTTTGTTATATCAAAAACTTTTACTATATTATAGTATATTATATTATTAACTAAAAACAAAAAACAAAATGGCTTATTTTAATCATGCTTTTACAAAAAGCTTCCTGGCAACAGGACCGACACAAATTGCATTTCCTGTTACTCTCCCTGATGGAAGTACAGTTAATGCTAACACATCAGAAGGATACTTAAATGTATTAGGTGTACCTACTTATGGTTTAAATCAATTATCTGCAAGTGGAGCTACTACAGCTACAACTGATGGATACATTGGATGGTTTAATCCAAAAACTAATTTATCTGTTGAGATCAATGGTGAAGAGTTTACTCCTTGTTGTAATTTATATCTTGCAGGTTCTGCAATTTATTCTCGTGACAAGATTGGACCTTTAACTGGTGGTTACCAAGAGACTAACAAGTCTAAAATGGTAAACCCTAAGTATGTATCTCGTTTTTATTCAGTAGAACCATGTGAGCCACAAAATAATGTAATCCATGTAGGTTCTACATATTGGACTGCAGGTGGTGGTGTTTTATCATTAGATGTTACAACTTTAGTAGCTGGTACAGGTTATCCTCTTACAGGAGTTTCTGCTGTAACTGGTGGTACAGGTTCAGGATTGATTGTTTCTTTTACTGCTAATGGTCTTGGAGCAGTTCTTACAGTTACTATTGTAGCTCCTGGAAAAGGATATACACCTGGTGATACAGTAACTTTAGTAGAAGGTAATGGTGATGCAACAATAGATATTGATGCTTTAGGTGGTGTAACTGAACCTCATGCTCAAGAAGGATGTGGAATTTCTCCAGAATGTTGTAAAGAATATTTATGTGGTGAAACTTACTCTTTACGTTTAGATGTAAAAGGTTCTCCTGCATTAAGGTTCTTAGATCACAATGCATACAACACTGTTGATGCTTATACTGGATGTTGTGCACCGGATGCAATTGCTCCTACTGTAGTTGACTCAACTACTGTAATGATCTTATGGGCAAATGGTTTAACTACTAATCCAATTGTAGGTCCTTTTGTACAGATTGTTGTACAAGCTGAAGATGGAACTCTTTGGTATGCTCCAGGAACATCTGCTACATTCTTAGCACTTAATGGTGCTGATACTTGGGATAACTATGTATCTCCAGGACATGTAGTTGATGCTTGTGCAGGTTTAATTTTAAATGGTGCTTATGTAGATACTAAATTTGGAGATTGTTCATTCCAACTTTCTGATTTCTATGAGAAAGAGCCAGTTAAATTATATGCTTCTGAAGTAGACTATAATGGTGATCCATGTACATTTACTACTCTTTGTGTAGTAACAGAATGTGACGGACTTCAAGTTCAAGGTATAGGAGAAACTGTAGTTAGAGATTTAGCATTATCAGAATCTTACAGACAAAACTTCTTAGCAACTGACATTAGGATCCGTGAGATTACTCAAGGAAACCAACTTGTTACTTCAATTGACCGTAATGCATTATACTTCAGATATATGTTACAACATAATGTTCCAAGGAATTATAATCCTTCTGGTACATTTGATGCTGATCAGTACATGTTAGAGATATTCTCTTTAGTACCACTTGCTGCTTTCTATAATGATACTCAAAGTTGGTTAGCAAGTTGTTCTACATGTGACATAGATGAGGAATATACTTGTTCTACTAAATGTGATGTTCCTATGAACTTCCCTGCAATACCACCTTATAACCCGTACAATGTAGTAGCTTGTTACTAAGAATATTTAATTACTAACTCTAAAGGGGAGAAGAGTTCTAAACTCCTTTCCCCTTTTTTTATTATAATCATTATGGCAAATCATGTATTAAGTTTAGAGGTCCCTACAGTAATGAATCCTTGTATACTTAAAATATTTGATACAAGTGTGTATACACCTCTTATTCCAATTACTTGTCCAACCTTGAATATTACTGTTCCTGGATTTGGATATTCAAATCAAATAGAAGGAGCTGCTATGACAGCATTTGTAAATGATTCTCATATTACATTAACAGCCTGTGATTTACAATTACAAACAACAAATTGTGGAACACAATATGTAAATATACCAGATGGTATTTATATTATAAAATATAGTGTGTCTCCAAATTCTAATGTATATGTAGAGTATAATCATTTAAGAATTACTCAAGCTTTAATAAAATATAATAAAATATTATGTGATGTAGATGTAGCTGCTTGTGACCCTCCTTTTATAATAAAAGAAAAACTTGAAGCATTAAGATTAATTTTTATGTATCTTCAATCTGCAAAATCTAAAGTAGAATATTGTCTTGAGCCTCAGAAAGGAATGAGCTTATACAATTATGCTTTAAAACTTTTAAATAAATTAGACTGTATAAATTGTTAACCAACTAAAAATCAAACCAATGGCTCAATGTTCAAACTGTAAAAAAACTATGTCTTGTGGATGTCAAAAAAGAACTTCATCAACAGGAGTAGTAGGATGTACTAGTTGTATTACTGATACAACAACCAAACAACCTGTAAATGCTAATAATAAAAATAATACATTAAAGAAATTCTGGGGTCCAGAAATACATACAAAAAATAAATAAATGTCTGTAAAAAAACCTTATTATACTATAACACCTTGTTGTCCTCAAGGCACAATGACTGGTAATTTTAATATAACAGGAGCTTTAGTAGCTGATGGTGTATATCAATACGTTGGTGGAACATATCAAGATGCAACTACAGGTATGTGGTTTTATAACGATTTTTGTTATACAATAGATTATATAGATGATGTTATACCTACATTTCCAATTGCATTTGATTATACAGATATTAATCTTACTCTAGGTAACTCATGTACATCAATAAGTTGTAAAGCTTGTAATTTTATACCTGCTGGAATATATTATAGTTTTGAGTCATGTTGTACTGGGGAAATTGTGTTATTAAATGGACCTACAGATCCAAATAGCCAATTTTATTTTTATTGGAGTTCTGCTATTCCATCAGTAGGAACTTATGATTTAGGAAATGATGTTCCATTACCCATTTCAGAATCTTTGGGTTTAAGTCAAGGACAGTGTTATTTAATTACTGAAGTTATTGGAAATGATCCATCCCTTCCTAATCTCCCTAGTTTGGGAGGTCTTGCTGGTGCACTTTTTGCTACTACAGATGGAAGAACAACATGTTATGTTCCTGATCCTATAACTGGTGAACCTGAACTTTTTATAGAATGTCAACAGTGTCCTCCTTGTTATTTATTAATGTCTTGTGACAGTACTGTAGCTCCATTTACTACAAATCAAGATCTATCAGCTTATCTTTATTCAGTTACTGGTCAATCTTGGCTTATGACTGGTTCTGATTTTACAGATGTTTGCTTTACTGTATTATTAGCACCTCCAAATATTCCATGTAATTATTTTATAAGTCCAATTACTGTAGAAACTACATGTGATTGCCCATGTATTTGTTATACAGTTATTGCTAATGCTAAAGATTGTGCTTATATAAACTGTGATGGTGAACTAAAATACACAGGTCCATTAGTTACTAGTCCTCCAAAAAAGTTTTGCTCATTAGCATATCCTGCTATAATAGGTAATAGTCAACTTCCTACTGGTCCTAGTCCTATATATATACAGAATGAAGGTCTTTGTATTGATGGAGAGTGTCCAGTTATATGTTACTTATTAGAAGATTGTGATGGTATTGAAGATCCTATTTATAGTACTAGTACTTCATTACTTCCATATGCAATTATTGGATCAGTAATAACAATAGTTGGTTATCCAGATACTTGTTGGGAAGTAATAGATACAGCAGAATGTGACTGTGCAATAGATGTTAGTGTTATTAATTCTTATATAGATTGTCCAACTTGTAAAGGAACTCCTAAATATAAACTTACTAATTGTGATGATCCTTTAACTGTTGTTTATACAACTACAGATTTAAGTGCTTATGTAGGTGAAGTAATAATTAGACTTGATTGTCCAGGATGTTGGATTGTAGAAGAAGTAGATTTAATTCCATCTGATGTTGCTATAACAGTAGATGCTAGTTATATAGATTGTGTATCATGTGCAAGAACTTATTATTTACTTGAGGACTGTACTGGTTTATTACCTGATGCAATTACTTATACAGATTTAAGTGCATATGTAGGAGACGTAATTAAATTAGAATATTGTCCAGAAACATGTTGGGAAGTTTCTATAACTCTTGATTCAACAAATGCTGGAGAAGTAATATTTATAGATCAAGGATATTCAACTTGTGAAACATGTTGGGCTACCTTACCTTGTATATGTACTACAGTAAGAAATGATAATACAGAAGAAAGTAGTCTTTATTATAGATATGTAGATTGTGATTTTAATTTTCAGTATTTTACATTATTATTTGGAGAAACATCTCCAAAATTCTGTATGATTGCTTGGGCAATATATTATCCTGAAACAGATTACATAGAAACTTTTGGAGATTGTACACAAGCAACAGTACAAGATCCTTGGACTTGTCCTACACCAATATATCCTAGAAGATTTATAAGACCAGGATATTATGTACCAACATGCTCAATTGAAAAGTTTGAAAAAATAACTTGCAAAGCAGCAGAAGCAATGTATAAAAAAGTACTAGAGCAAAGATATGGTATATCTAATTGTTGCCCTGAAGATGATAGTAAATGGTTAATTAAAAAAGAATTAATAGACTTAGCAGGATTAGTAGATCCTAATTATATATGTACTACTGTACAATCTTGTTGTAATGAATCACCTAATTGTGGATGTACACCATTAAAGACTTGTAATTCTTAATAAAATTTTGTATATTATATTAATAGAAAAGATATGAAACCTTTAAATTTAGATAATTCTCCTTGTAGTCCAATATCAAGTAACTGTGTTATTTGGCAAGGACCAAATATTCCTTGTGTAAAGTTATGTACTGGAGATACAGTTTCTGATGTTGTTTATAAACTTGCAACAGAGTTATGTAATATAATGGATTTATTAGATGTTAATGGTTATGACTTATCATGTTTTGATTTAGTAGCTTGTAAACCAACTAATATTCAAGAACTAATTCAATTTTTAATAGAAAGAATTTGTGCAATAGAAGATGTTGATGCAGGACTAGTTGCAGCTAATGCTCTTGAAGGAAGATCCACAAGTGCAGATACACTTGTTACTGTAGCTCCTTGTTTTGTTATAGGTACAACAACTGTTATGACTGTTACAGAATATGCAGTAGCTATGGGAAATGCAATCTGTGGAATTATAATACAGATTAATGCAATTAATTTACAACTTATATCCTTAGATACTAGAGTAACAGCATTAGAAGCTGCCCCTATTCCAACATTTACATTACCTTCTTTTCCAATTGGATGTAATATAGATTCTCTTATATCAGGAAATACATATACTATAGATGTTATTTTAGAAGAATATATTAATGATGTTTGGTGTTTATTTTATGCCACAACAGGTTCAAGTAATGATTTAATAAATGCAATTTCTGCACAATGTATAATAGGAACAGATTTTACAAAAGTAAATCCTGCTGCTACTTATAATATGCAGTATCCAACTTTTATTGATCCAGCAACTACTGTTGCAGATATTCTTAATAACATGTGGATTATTCTATGTGATTTTTATAATTCTATTACTGTAACAGTAACAGGAGCTATAACAAGTACAATAGAAACTTCTGTAACGGGGGGGCCTGCATTTGTGGTTTCTGCAAAAATATTAGATACTGGATGGGTAGATTTA
>Ga0315284_10005353_pt1 | contig 18198 bp, 14 predicted proteins | sample YL17G09_16_MG_FD_203696 | JGI IMG/M metagenome (GOLD analysis project Ga0315284, IMG submission 203696) | Sediment microbial communities from Yellowstone Lake, YNP, Wyoming, USA - YL17G09_16 | ecosystem: Environmental > Aquatic > Freshwater > Lake > Sediment | place: USA: Wyoming | collected...
AGGCATAAGGTTTTTCGTGGAAGTTTTGTGGCATGCAACAGGTAGGTGAAAGTTTTCGGGCTAGATTGCACTGCATGGGTTATTAATTCTAGGTCGATTTCTTTGCGATTCTTCATGCTTATGGTCAAGCCGCAGTTTGGACATCTGATTTGAGGCATACCTTGTTCCCCCTAAACATAAGAGCGCCCTTTCCGTCTATAAAAACATTGGTGTAAAAGATACTCATGCTAATATCAGTGTTTCTGACATGTTTATGTCACAAGTTTCTAAGAAACGGTACTGGTAACTTGTCGTCGGAATCTTTATCGTGGTAACTACCGTCGGATGGGCGCGTAATTATCGGTATAGCTTTTCGAGGTACAACTTCAAAAGTGTAGAGAACGCCATCTGTTCCCCAGCCGGTCATAAATTGCTTGTCTTTGTGGGAATCATCACGAAAATAGACAACTTCAATAATCTTGCTCTCTTTGAGGGGAAGATCGCATTCGTGAGATTTAAACATCTCATCGGAAAACATCTGTTTACAATGTGAGCATTTCACAATCAAGTTAAATGTCTCCCTGAGAACTGTCGGGTCTTTTTGCCCCAAAATTATCTATGATTTGATGTAATCCTTCATTCAACTGCTTCAGTCTCGATACTTCCTTTTTGAGTTTAACATTCTCCTCTTTCAGTTGAAGGCTTTCCCCTTCAAACCGCCCATTTTCTTTTAGGGCTTTCTTTAATTTGGTAAGCAAACTTTCAGCTTCCTTTACAGCATCAGCTTCCCGAGCCTCGGTGATTGCGGTTAGGCATTCCTGCGCACATTCGAGTTCTGCGTTTTTATTCATGCTGAATTTTGCTTCAACATATGATCTTAAGGCATCGGTCAAGTTGCTTCTAATAGTATAAGATATTGTATCTATTGTGTAATCACCGGCATAAAAATGCTCTACAAAATCCTCCACTATTTCGATTAACTTATCATGGTTCATTCTTATTCCCTCATCTCCTTTTACGAACTATTGCCACCCTTTCACCATCTTCGGTTATGTCCATTTTCCACTCTATACTATCACCTTCCTTTAGGTTCAGAAAAACCACTATTCCTTCAGGTACTGTGGCTCTTAATGATGTTGAGCCAGGTCTTGCGACACTTGTTTTGCTTTTTAAGCTCATTTTTTCAACCTCTACAAATGCATATACCTACGAGTAGTATTTAAGTTTATCTACACGTTGCCGATAAGTTTATATACGCAAACGTATATAGTATTGTGTAGGTAGAAACGTATGACAACAGCAACAATGACAAGAGAAGAACGCGGTGAAGCAATCGCAAAACTCGATGGACAAATCAAACGCATAGATGAAAACACTTACACCGTAAAATCGCAGTCTCACGATGGCGAATACTGTATCTCTAAGGTTTGCGGAGAATGGCTCTGCGAATGCCCAGACAACAAGTACCGCAAAGTCAAATGCAAGCACATCCACGCAGTCGAGTTTTCGCAATCATTGAGAGCAGAGGTTCAGATCAATCGGGTTATAGCTGAAGTAGATGTTCAAGCTTGCCGATATTGTGGTTCACCTGAGATAGTGAAGGATGGAGTGCGACATAACAAGCATGGAGATTTACAGATATACACTTGCCGAAATTGCGGTCACTACTTCACCATAAACATAGGCTTCGAAAGAATGAGAGCAACACCTCAAATAATCACAAACGCCATGCAACTATACTTCACTGGCGAATCATTGAGGAATGTTCAGAAATTTCTCAAGCTTCAAGGCGTGAAGGTTAGTCATGTGGCAATTTTGAAGTGGATTAAGAAGTATGTCGCATTGATGAACGAATATTTGGAGAAGATTAAGCCTCAAGTTTCGGATACTTGGAGAGCAGACGAGCTTTACGTCAAAATCAAAGGCGACATGAAATATCTATTTGCTTTGATGGATGATGAGACGCGCTTCTGGATTGCTCAAGAAATTGCTGATTCAAAATACTCACACGACGCAAGAACGCTATTCAAAGCAGGTGTGAAGGTTGCTGGAAAGAAACCCATGAAAATCATAACAGACGGGCTTCCAGCTTACCATGACGCTTACAAAAAAGAGTTTTGGACGCTGAAAAAGGCAACAAGAACAGAACATATCAGACACATTGCTCTAAGAGGAGATCACAATAACAACAAGATGGAGAGAATGAACGGAGAAGTTAGAGATAGAGAGAAGACGATGAGAGGGCTAAAGACAATCAACACACCGATTCTTTTAGGATACCAGCTTTACCACAACTACATTAGACCGCATGAGGGCTTAGATGGTAAGACTCCAGCAGAAGCATGTGGGATAAAGATTGAAGGACAGAACAAGTGGCTAACGATAATTCAGAATGCGAGTCATCCGACGAAAGTTAACAGCCAAACCCATCCAACGACAAGTTAACAGAACCTAAGAAACCAACACTTATAACTAACAAGACCAAGGTTTTCCAGGTTTTGATTAACCGCAAGTTTACAGTGTATCTGCCATTTTCAGTCAGTATTCACTATTCCAAGCTTTTTGACAGAAGAATAGCTGGAAAACACTTTAAACAAGAAAAAGTTGGATGTGTGAACCCTGTTGGAGGGTCAGCACCAGTGTATCCGTTTGATCTATTGAAGTTGCTTTTTCTTTCTGAGCTTAGCGAGAGAGACAGCAATGAGTGAGGTCACCGCGAATATGGGCAACAGCATCATGATTTCAGGGATGACGTTTATTGCTCCATTGCTCACCGTGTGAGGTATTTTCGCACCAGTATTATCAGCTAATGCTACTGGCCCTTCGAATCCTGGATAGTTAGCAAGCACTGTTGGGGTCAATCCAACTCCTACGCCCGTAAAGTTTATCCTCAGAAGCATTCCGCTACCGCTTTTTGCCATTGTAGGTGGACCCAGCAATGTGAAGCTTACGAAGATTCGTCCCCATGTTGCGTTAAAAGCATTGTCGACTAACCAAGCGGCAAGGAAAAATTCCCCAGGGTCATCTGTTCCCATAAAGTGACCTGCCGGTCTTGTAACATTGCCAGCTGTGGTGTTGACAATGGCGTTTAGGTACCATATTTTGATTTCGTATCCGTATAGGTTTGTGACGTCAGTAATGTTGATGTCCACGGTTTGAGTTTGACCTACGGCCGCTATGTCCACTGATGCGGGTTTTACTGATACGACGGTTCCGTCAGCCTTGACTTGTGGAGTGAAAGCCATTGCAAAGGTTAGCAGTATCATAGCAATCAGCATTGTTGATAATGAGAGTTTTTTCAAATTTTCACCGTCCATTTTAGCGGTATATCTGTTTTGTGGATATATATTAGAGTTGTGATGATTCAAACGAGACATGCGGATTTGAGTCAAAAGCTGCAAAGAAGAAAAAATTGGGGGGGGGGGTTAGCAGGTTCTGCCGTAGTTTATGACAACTGTTACTAAGTCAAAGATGTCTATTCTCCCGTCTTCCACTAGATCTGCTTCAGGATTCCAGTTGGGGTCTCCTGGGGATGAGCTGAAAGCCAAAGCAACTGCAGTTAGGTCGTATATGTCTACTACACAGTCGCCGTTAATGTCGCCCATCAATTTTATTCTGATCTTGCCGTCAGTGTAGGTGTTGTCTGCAATATCCATCTCGTATGGTACGGTTTCTGCTTCTGCGTTGAGTGTATAGTTTGCACATGCGGGCAATCCTGTTGTCTTCCAAGTGAAGAGCAACGTGGCAGTTTGTCCGATGGGTAGGTCGTGAACCGTTTTTGTGTCTATCGGCGTGCTTTCGTAGTAGAGTGTTACGTCGAACGTTTCGTTGAAATAATCGCCTTGGTTTTCGACGACGACGCTGATGTTTATGGTTCGTCCTTCATAGATCATTGTCTTTGACGGTGTGATGCTGAGTACTGCAACGTCTCGCGTGACGGATTGGAAGAAACCGTCGCCTGTTTCATGCGGTATTGGGTCACCTGAGGAATTGATCAGCTTGGTGTCGTGTAGGGGTAGTTCGCTTATGCCCATTGCGTCAACTTTGAACAGCAATGTGACAAGAGCTATTGGTTCATTTGTGGATATTGGGTGTGCTCCTAGAAGGTAGGTTACGTTTACGAACACGTCGCCGATCCAGTCGTCCACTGAGAATTTGGTCATGAATTTCGTCTCGTTCTGCACGGTGTGTACAACTAAGCCGATGCATGTCAGCACAACTGTGTTATAGCCTAGGTGAAATTCGTAGCCGAAGAGGTTTTGGACGTTTTCCACATCTATGTCTAGGTAGAATAGATCGCCTGGAACTATCGTTGGATCGATAATTTCTGGTGGATCCACAAACAGTCTAGCGAATATGACATTGGCGAAGCGGCCGTTTGCGGTTGAGTGCGATAGCGGGTTGGTATCAGGGTCAACGAGGCTTGTTTCGCTTAGGGTTAGGTCTGTTGCGCCGAGGCCTATGACGTGGAAGAGTATTGTCGCGAGGATTCCTTCGCCGCTTGCTCCAGATGTGCCGGTTAGAGTCAGCTCAAACAGTGCAAAGCCTGCTGTGTTGTCTATTTGTGACTGCAGAATCGTTGTTGATCCAGCACTGCTTAGGAATGCTCCTTCCGAGATTGACATTCCTTCCACTATTGTTGGGTCAAATGTCAGTTTGAACATGAAGGCGTAAACGTTTGTTGCGTTGAGTATTTTCACGTCGACTGTGAAGTTGTTGCACGGCGTCAGCGCTGGGTCTGTTATGTCTGCTGGGTCAACATAGATGAATGCCGGTGGTGGCGGTGGTGGGGGTGGAGTGTTTCTGAAGAAGCTGTTGCCTGCTTCGTGCGGGACGCTTTCTCCGCTGTTGTCAGCTATCTTGGTGTCTATCATCGGAATTGGTGTTGATCCTAGGCCTTGGACGCGGAAGGTGATTGTCGCTATTGTGCCGCTTCCGCTTCTGGCAGCTTCAGGTGCCAGTAGAGTGAAGCATAACCATATTCTGCCGTGTGTGGCGTTGAAGTCATTTTTAATTTCCCACTTGGGGACGAACTGGTTACCTGGGTCTAGTTGCGGCTCCAAGAAGTGTCCGGCAGGTCTGACTGCTTTTGTGCAGTTCAGAATTGTGCGGTTATAGAATATTTTGAATTCGTAAGCGAACATGTCAACTACGTCACTTACTTTGACGGTTATGTTGAAGCTTGTGCCAGGTGTTAGTGATTCGTTGACTATGCTATCGGGGTCTATGTAAAGTCTCGTTGTGGCTGCAGAAACTTTTGCTACGAGGGGAATCATGCTTACAAGTAATAGGGCAAGGCATATAGTAACTGCTATAGATTTTCGATGCATATCTTTCTCCCTTCTCAAATAATATTCTTTATCATGTTTCGGCAATTTAAAGCTATTGGAAGACACTTAAAGTTTCACTTTATTAGACCAGTGTGCACTTACTTTGAGAACAAGAAAAGTTTGGGCTTGCATGTTTTTGCTGGGATCTGCGGGGCTACTTGGGCTATCCTTGTTAGGTGGGGCGACTGAGTCAGGGTTGCTAGATCCGCGTTTTTTCGTGTTTCTTTTGAATGGGAACCAGAGGATTAGGAGAGCTATGGACAGTGCCAAGAGTATGACTAGGAGCCAGTCGAGCCAGTTTTTTGAAAAGTCGACGGACGCTGGTTTGGGTATCATCTGTATTCTGTGGCTGGAGTTGGTGTTGTCTTCCGTGTTTGCTTCGTAGGAGATGAGTACTGCCAGAGCTTTCAGTGTGTAGTTTCCTTCGGCGATACCACTTGTGTTCCAGTGAAAGATTAGCGCGTATTGGGCACCAGCTCTCAGGTCTTTTGTTTGCTCGATGGCTACGAAACTGTTGTTGCAGTATAGGATGACGTTGAGGGACTCGTTTGTGTTTCCTTTGTTCAAGACGGCAACCGTGACTTCTAGAATGTCTCCTATGTATGTTTGTGAGGATGCGGGGATTATGTCCAGCACTGCCACGTCGTGAATTGGTGGATTTGGTACGGGAGGTGTGTCGTTATTGAAGTAGCTGTTTTGGATTTCATGCGTAATGGCGTTTGCTGATTTGTCTACCAGTTTTGTCTCTTCTAGTGTTATTGCTGTGTCGCCTGTGCTCAGGATTTGGAAGGTTATTCTCGCCAAGGGTCCGCTTCCGCTTCTCGCTGTTTCAGGCGACAGCAACGTTAGGCTTAACCATATTCTGCCGTGTGTGGCGTTGAAGTCATTCTTAAGCTCCCACTTTGGAGTGAAGCAGTTGTTTGGACTTATTCGTGGCTCCAAAATACTGCCTATTGGTCGAGTTGCGTTAATCACGTTCAGCACAGTATTGTTGTAGTGGATCTTGACCTCATATGCAACAAGATCTGCGACATCAGTTACTGCTAAAGTCACTGTAACGTTGCTTCCCGCATTATAAGTGCCGTCTACTACGCTCGGCGGGTCTAGGAATAGTTTTGTTCCGGAAGCAGAGATCTTTCTGATTGGAAGAAAAGGAGAGAGGCTTATCAATGCTAGTATGAGACAAACCGCGATTTTTCGAATTGGCACCTTTGTAACGTTCTCCTCTCCAGGAATTTATTTTGATTAGTTCTTGACGATTTAAAAGTATTGGAAACCTTTGACTGCGTTTCGCTGCTATATTTCTTTGAGATTTTTTCGCAGACTATCAGTATTGGAGAGTCTGCGTTCTGGATCGTAGCAGTAGTACCATGCAACCCAGCCTGAATAAAATGTTTCTTCGTTCTTCTTCTTTTTTCGGCGGACAACGAACCAGAGGATAAGCAAAACAATTAGCAAAACTAGGAGCAGCAGCAAGGCCAAATTGAACCAGTCTGGGATAACATAGGATGTTGGTGGCGCTACGATGCTTATGGTACCGTAGGTGAACGTGTTGTTGGTTGTGTTCGTTTCGCCGGGCACAGGTTCGGCGTGGGCGCTGATCGTGTAGTTTCCTCTTGGAACTTTATTTGTGTTCCAATTGAAGACAAGCGTTCTCTGTGTTCCAAAATCCAAATCCTCAACAAACATTACGTTGATTATGACGCTGTCGTAGTAAGCTGTAAGGTTAAAAGATTCTGTTGTGTTTCCGTTGTTCTTGACCAAGACGCTGAGGCTTACATCGCTTCCTTCGTAAACAAGGGAAGCAGAGGGAACAACGTTCAAAACAGCGATGTCATGGATGCGGGATCTAACTTGCACGACACCATCCAGAAAAAGATTGTCTGAAAAATCTACTTCTCCTGGGACTGGTGATGCAAAAGCGCTAATTGAGTAGTTCCCTTTTGAAAACAAACTCGTATCCCAAGTGAACATAGTTGTAATGTTTGAAGCGGACTGTAATGCATTGATGTCAGCAGTTCCGAGAAGAGTTTCGTTACTGTATACGTTGACGCTAAATGATTCTGGTTCCTGACCATTATTCACAACAATCACGTCTATATAGACTGCCTCGCCAATGAAAACAATGTCTTTAGATGTTTTGACTGATGAAATTGCGATGTCATGTTCAACTATTGAGAAGCTTGACGTTCTTTGAGGGCAATATGAAACGCCTCCCATTATGATCGGGGTTGTGTGTGCGTTTGTGTATATTGTGGCTCCGCCTAATGTTGCGCTCTTTGGTATGTTGAGAGTGAATGGGACATAGATAGTCGTTCCGTTTGCCGGTACAATGATGTTGCTGAGTTCTTCTGAATCAATGTAAAGCTCCAACGAATCCAGAATTGTTAGGGCAAGAGTGACGTTTTTCTCCGACATCGCTATGTTTCTAAGGCCAATCTCTACGCCTACTGGGCTTCCTTTGGTGAAGTCTGTCGATACAACATGATTTTGGTTTATCGTTTTGATTGAGACTATGTTTACGATCCAGCCAACTCTAAAGAATAATATGTCACTGGTCGCGACTTCCGTTGTGATCTCGGAGTTTCCATAGACGATCCATTGCCCGAAAGTTGTTTCTTCCGTGGGGGGTATTCTGAAGCTAATGTATGCAAGGCCATTTTCGTCTGTCCTTGCGGTGTATATTAGGGTGATGTTTTCATAGGGATTGGGTGGGCCTACGACGCCGAATGATACTAGCCACTGGCTTAGTGGATAGTCATTGTATGTGAGAAGAGCGTGGATTTCAACGGGTGTTCCTGGTGAGAAGGCATCACTTGCGGCGTTTTGGCCTTTGCCGTTGTATAGTTCTTTTTGAGTAAATAGGTCAAGTTTTCCACCAGTGTAGGCTGCAGAAGCGTTTGTCATGACGGAGTCTATGGAAAATGTAGAAATCAGCAATACAGCAAGTACTGCGACGACTCTTTTTGTATTAATGTGCATGGGCTTTCAGCCTAATCTTAGGTAACATCTAGAAATAGTTGGACGATGAGTTCTTTAACAAATATTCCGTAATCATGAATATTGCTATTTGTGATGCGTTTCTCACGAACATCGACTCTCAATTTCACGGGAATATCGCAAAGCAGAAGACTGAGTCGAAGTTAGAGCACAAGCTTGTTGTTCTGATGCTATCAGACAAGGTCGTCTATGGATAGAAGATTTTCGCGCGCTATAGCTACAGACTTTGGACAGACTAGCCAGAAGGCAGATCAGAAATTGGCGCTACAGTATTCCCCATTCACCATAGTGAACAGCAACTAAAACCAAATCAAAAATGTTCACGTAGCCGTCACCGTTAACGTCTGCTCGGGGATCTTTGGGCGGAGTTGAATCATAGGCTAGGCCTATTATAACAACGTCAAAGATATTTACCCAATTATCGTGATTGAGGTCTCCTTGAACAATAACCTCGAATGTCACTGAATCCAACGCTATGTAAGCTGTAATATTATTCACAAGTATGAAAGATGAGGCAGTGATCGTATAGTTGCCGATCCTTCCACCCAATCTCTTTATCCGAAATGCAGTGTTAAAGCTACCAGTCATTTGAAGTGATGCTTCACCAGATTGCGAGAAGTCCGTTGCTCCTCGCAAATTAATATTAAATGTCGATGATTTTTCTGGGCAATGTGGCGTTCCCATTTTTTGTGGGTAGTTGGTATAGGCATTGGCAAAAATTTTGGCTGCACCCAATTCCGCGTCTTCTGGAACTATCCATGGGGCCATCCAGACGTATGTCCAATTTGATTCAAAATCTATTGGTTCAGCGCTGTAGGTTTGGCTGTGTATAGGATAGTTGTTGCTGTCGAGTATGGTAATGGTTACTAGAGCTTTGATGGGAATCGTTTGGCTGTTGTTGAAGTAGATGCGAATATAGTATAGAGTCACTCCATCTTTGTACACGTTTGCTAAAGGATTCCCTGAGCCATCGGTGATGGTCGCGTTTAATATGTGTACTCCTCGTGTTGCAGGCGGATCGGTTCCGGTATTTAGTGTCCTATAGATTATAGCCTCGCTTGAAGCATTGACCTCCAAAGCCACCAATCCGTTTGAAATCGGTGACCCATCTAGTGTCAAGTTACCCGCAACGTTTACTACTTCTCCAATACCGTATAGTGATTTATCGGTTTCAAGTATTATGGAGAAGTCGACCGCGTTTACAGAGTTGCAGAGACTTGCAGTGGTTATTAAACATGTTAACAGCAATAAGAGAAAGCTTTCTTTTCCTCTCACTATCTTCTACCTTTGATGAATCATTGTTTTTGAGCACTTATAATCTTTATGGAATCTTATTCTATCGGATTGCGATTCATTTGCGATCTCGATAGTATGATAAAGCAAGCTTGCGGCGAATTCAAAACCTGCATAGTCATGTAGGCGAATAGAAGAAGGACCTCTGAAGCCTAGCGTTGTCACTGAACTTCATTCTGGCTTTATATGAATTGCTTTCGCACGCGCTAGATTTCACTGTGCTCATCGTTAACTCCAAAAATGGATTGGATTGGTTAGGTTTTACACAAAAAAAGTGGGGAGAGTTGATCTCACTTTGGCCTATGCGTCTACGATGGCAGTATGTTGACCGTTATTGAGGTCTCCGGACACCAAGCGCTGCCTGCAAACCATGGGAAGTCACTCAAAGCGTTAATTCTTATCGTGGCTACACCCGCATGGGCGTACTTGAATATCGGGAGATCAAAGGTCACTGTTCCGTTGTCGTATTGGCACCACAGCTGCATGTCGAGGTCGCCGAGTACTGCGTTCTTGAATTCTTTGGATACTGGGTAGTTTAGTTCGTCGTGCATGACTGCTGTGAACAGTACTGGGTAGTTCTGTATTGCATATGTGCCGTAGTCAACTGTTACGTGCACGGTTTCGCCGTGTGCGTAGCCAGCCTTGTCAGTGGTGACTTTCCACCATTGACCGACCATGTAGTCAAAGTGGAACTGCATCGTGTCGTTGACAACGACGCATGCTATGTCCACTGTGGCTATTACGGTCCATATGCCGAACAGTGCAGAGGTGTTGAAGCATGGCCAAGGTATTCTGTAGCTTGTGTGTGCAACACCGTTTTCATCGGATATGGCGGTTATTATGTCCACGATTTCGCCGGCTGGGTTGTGGATTTCGAAGGCCACAATCTTGTTCTGCTCAGGCCACAGGTTGTATGTGACGTTAGCCCAGAGTTCTACTTGCTTCTGGGGCCAGAACATGTCGCTCGGCAAGTGTGGGCCTTGTCCGCCGTATGGGCCTGGGTATTGTGTGTACAAGTCGATTTGTCTGCCGACTACGAAACCGTTGATTTTGACGAGACCATCAACATTGTCATGTGTTGAAGGAACAGGGTTGCCTATTACGTCCACGTACTGGGCGTCATGGAGGTCAAGTGGACTCTCGTCATACCATGGATAGGCTTCTTGGTGTATTAGCTCGAAGGTCAGCTTCACAAGGTGGCCGGAGCCAGGAACAGCGGTGTAAATCGGGTTGTTCCATACGCTCGGGGGCGATGAGTGCGGCAACAGTATGACAGCTGTGTGTATTGTGCCTGGAGTTTCGTATGGTGGAACCGGGAATATGGTCCCGAATGTTTCAAGCCACGGGTCAACAGACATGCCAACGTAGTCGATCAGTGTGGGGTCGTAAGACAGTTTGAATTCGATGGCGATTACCCAGTGGTCGTACCAAAGGTCGTTGATGTCTACGAAGAAGTCGAATAAAGCGTTAGCTGTTCCGACAATTGGTGCACCAGCAGCGAATGTTTTGGTTACCGGGTTCGGGTTGATGGACAGGTAGTGGATCTTTGGTTTTGGTGGTGGTGGAATATAAGTAAATTCGTATGTTCCGTCAATAGTATCATGGTCAATTGCTCCTGCTGAGTCGTTTACCAGCGAGTCAGCGTGCAGGTCGAATAGGTTTGTTATCGGTACGAGTGGGTCAGTGGGTGCCACCAATATCTTGAAGGTCAATGTGATCAACAAGCCGCTTCCTGTTCTTGAAACTTCAGGAGCGAGCAAGGTGAACCCGAAGTGGGCAATTTGATATACGCCGGATAAGCTTTCGTTCATCTTCCAGACTGGCACGAATTGGCTACCTGGGTCAGTTGGCTCCAAGAAGTGACCTGCTGGGCGTACCGCGCTCATGAGTTGAAGTGTCGCATATTCGAACTTCAGCTTAAGCTCGTAAGCGAACAGGTTTGTCACATTATCGACCTTAACATCGACTGTGAATGTGTCGCCAACGAACGTTGTGTCAGTGGAGAATGTACTTGCGGCGGGGTCAATGTACAGTTTTGTGTCAAATGCTTTCACTGGGAATATTGCGGCCATTCCGATCAAAAGTATTGCAACAAGCGTTATAGAGGATATTCTCTTTAGCATTTCTTTTCTTCTCCTTTCTCTCTTTATTTCAGCAATAGTAATGTGCACAAAGTACTCTTTTAAGGGTTGCGGAATTATCTTCTATTCGATTTCGCAATATTCCAAAGGCGAAAAGATGAGCCACACAAAACAACCAAGGCATAAAGAACAGTCGCTTCTTTCAATCAACAACAAAAAGCACGCAAGATTCTGTGAAGGCGAATCGTCATAGCATACAATAAGGCTCTGCCTTATTCAATCTTGTCTTACATAAAACAAAATAAAAGGGGAAGTTGTTTTGCTTTTTGGTTTATGGTTTGCGATTGTCTATGTGGGGAATACTGGGCAACTCCAACCGAAGTCGAGAGCCGCGATGACAATGTCAAATATGTTGACATATCCGTCGCGGTTAACGTCTGCAACTGGGTTATATCCTACGCCACCGATTACCGTGTCGTACGCAAGTGCAATTTTCACGATGTCGAAGATGTTTACGTAGCCGTCTTCGTTCACGTCACCTTTAACACTAACGTACAGGTCGAATGAATTAGCTATGCGCGGTTCTGGGCCTACATTTGTTGGGCCTAGGAACATCCACCACAGCGACGGATCTTTGTATGCGTGCACATAATCATATACTAGACCGCCAACTATCTCAATCTGAGTGTCGATGTCGTAGAAGCCCTTCGGAAGAAGCATTTGGCTTAAGTAAAACTTTGTTTCGCCTGGAGCAAAGTTGTATATTTCGTCAACCAGAGTGGCATACACAACATCGTCTTCCGTCTTTATCGTAATGACAATGTGTTCTAGGTTCGAGAGCTTCAGGTTCGTGTTGGTTACTGGAACAACTATGTTAACCAATCCAAAGCCGCCGATTTCCTTGATTTTCTGCGGTGAGATCTGCGTCGAGGGTGCTACAGCGGTTGCAGTCACTCCGTTTGCGTATGAGAATGGATAGCCATAGGTGTGTTGCCATGCAAGGCCCATGTTCTGTAGGGTGTGGTAGTACAATGGGTTTCTCCTCAATAGTGCAGTGCTCGGCGTGTTCTCGATGTATAGGAATGGTCCTGTTCCGGTGAGCATGTAGAGGTCTCTGTTTGAGAAGTCTCCTGAGATTTCTGCAACAGTGTGTGTGGCAATGTAGGGTTTCCATAGGTGCTTGGGGACAATGATGTTGCCGACCACCTGGTTCATGGACCAGACTGCACCAGTCTTCATCAATATTTCGACCGTGCACCAGTCTAATCTGTAGAAGCCAGCGATTTGGTCTACTGTCGGCTGCCACCAGACATCTGGACAACCTTTCTCACGTAGTTCTACGGGCATTTGAATGAATGTGTAGATGACGTCTTCAATGGTTAATTCAACGCCATCACTCCAAAGTATTTCACCGTCTATCTGTATCACGATCTTCGCCTTTGTAATTTGGTCGGCTGGATCAACCCAGCTGCCAACTGTCCAGTTATAAGCCAACTGTGGCACTTGAACTGGGCCTTTGGTCATTGGGTCTCTAGCGCCTAGGCTGTCGTACACTCTGCCGTAGATTTCGCTTTCCCAGTACCAACTTGAGTACATGGGGTTCAAAGTCGCAGGCATCGTGTTGTCTTTCCAACCATAGCGCATGGTCATGGCGCCGTTGTCGTAGTAGTGTCCAACGTCGTCTTGCGTATCTACTGGATATGTGTCCAGTGTTGGATATGCGTCCAGCGTTGTCCACCAGCTGTTCTCACCTATACCTTTCTCGTTGACAACGTGAGTCCACATCTTCTTTCGAAATACGTCTTCAGCATCGCCTATTGGGACACCGTTGGTGCCACCTGTGTAGTACTTCTTGTAAGCCTTAGAGCCCGCGGTTGAGCCTAACGGAATTTCGCACGCCGTAGCAGCAAACTGCTCTTGGAACAGTAAAGCATAATCCAGAGCCTCTTCAACGCTCGTGGCATACTTTAAGCCCGCAGAGTATTCTTGAAGCAGCGCATCGTGCTTTCCGATTGCACCAAAGTTCGGTGGGTCTTCTGGGTGATAGTAGTTATCCCAGTTGTACAGGTCGAACAAGTAGTCTGGGTCTGGACCGATGAAGATCCATCCACTAGTGTAGATGTTGTAGTCTTTTTCTACCATGACCTTCTGCCAAGCCTGACCACCAGTTACCTCATACCTTGTATAAGGAACCTGTATCGCAGCATTGTCCAAACCTGCGCACAGAAAATTGGCTGCACCCTTCCTCAACTTGTCCGCTCTAGAGTAGATGATAATGTTGAAGTCCTCACTTGCACCGTCGTAGACGTTGTCTCCGTCCTTATCCCAGTAGCGTTTGCCGCCTGCGCCGCCCATCTTGAAGCCGTCAGCCGTCAATATGCCGGCTGCGACAGTAATGGGGTCTGGTACCGCCGTGTTTGGATTGTAGGTTAGTGCATCGAGTGCCCCATTATATCTGATGTCTGGGTGAATCCAGAACGCCATATATGATGGGATGGGTGTGAAGATCGGGACGTACAAGCCCTCACCTGGACCGGCGCACAAAGCAACACGGTCGACAAAGTAACCGAAGGCTTGTCTCATTGAGATGACAGCAGTGGGATTCGGATTTATTGGGTTCGCGTACAAGGGGTTTTCTGGGTTTCCAAGGTATGTGTTGTTGTTGTGGTTGAAGTTCATCGTGTAGTAGCCAGCTTCACCACCGTAACTAATAACGCGAACGGTCGGGTCAGCGTTGAAAGTAGCCGTCCAAGTTGCATCTAGAGCCCAATCAGTAATGTCAATTTCACCAGCCTGCAAAGCCTGAAATTCAGGACCAGTTTCCGCATACTTCTTGATCAATATCTGATCAATATGCGGCCCATTAATCTCAAACAGGTTATCTTGTTGACCGCTTGGGTATACGAAAGCTAACGCAGGAGCAAAAGCCATCGAAAGCATCAGTAGCGCGACAATTGTTGAAACCATAACTATTTTTTTATCTTGCATTTTTCCTTTCTCCCTAATTTTATACATTAGAAATAGGGTAAACGCACGTTTAAAAGCTTTATGGAAAATAGTTACATAAGAAAAAGGGGTTTAGCGACGCATCCTAAGCCTTGGGTTAAAAACTTCATCCAAGGCGAACCCTAACAGTATGAACGCAACTGCCAAGATTGCTATGCATAAGCCTGGAGGAACCACCCACCACCAGTATTGAGCTGCTCCGTTTGCCTGAACCTCGTACAGCATTCTACCCCAAGACATTTTGTTAGGATCGTAGAATCCCAAGAAACTTAGTGCAGCCTCCGCGACAATAGCCCCAGGCACCGAAGTCGCAAGCGTGACATAGACTAGGGAAACAACGTTAGGCAATATGTGCTTGGTCATTATGTGAATCTTTCCTGCTCCCACAGCTTTGGCTGCCTCTACGAACGGTCTTTCCTTGAGACTAAGCACTTGAGATCTGACAACTCTTGCAAAACCCATCCACCCCAAGAGTCCTATAAGAAGGATTAGGTTTTCTAGATTCGAACCCAAGACGGCCATTAAAACGATCAAGAGAGGCAACGTAGGTATGACCAGAAGCATGTCGGAAAACCTCATCAACAATTCATCCACGTATCTTCCAAGGTAACCCGAAGCCAAGCCTACGATCAGGCCTAATACCACGCTGAGAACTGAGGCAAGCAGACCGACGTAAAGGGATACTCTTGCCCCATAGACAAGCTGTGACCACAAGTCGGCACCGTAGTGATCTGAACCCATTATCCCCCAGATTCTTCCTGCTAGAAAAACGCGAAAGTCATCAACGTATATCGAAGTTTCAACAGGTTTAGTTCTATTGGTATCCCTGAAAGTCATGTTGACCCCGAGGAAATAGTCTCCAGGCACTAGTTTTTCATCAAAAATCGCCCGAATGTTGCTAGTCACGTTGACATACTTGATGACGTCAGAGTCTGCAACCCATGCAGTCGACGAAATCCAATTGTCTGTTACCGCGAATATGAGCGCAGGCGCAGGCACAGTGTTGGCTAGGTCGACAACGAGATCCATTCCATCAGCCAATTGCCCTTGGTAAGGCCACATTTTGTACACCTTCCCATCAGAAGCTCTCTGCAAGTATGTGTAGACGAGAACCGGTGCGTCCAGCACGTTACGACTAATATTAATTTTGCGCCCCAATCCAAGCGACTGATTGATCCATTCCCAAGACTTATAAAGTCCTGGAAGACTCGTTCCCTCAGTCAACAAAGATATATTCCCAACGAATTTTCTCGGACTGCTAGCGTATGGGAAGGTAAACCTTTGGTACAGCTGAACCGAAACGTCTCCGTATGCCTTGCCTGTCTCATTCCTTTTAAACGTAATTTTCGCGCTCCCACTTTCCGCATCTCCAACACTCGGCGAATAACTCATAGATACATGAGGCGTTTCAGTCATATTCCATCCTGAAACCCCATTCTCAAATTTCGAGTTTTCACCCACCATCATGTTCAAGGCAGCACCCGGCATTCCGCCAAGAGCAGCAGGAACATTGGACAACCACCCTGGGGCAGAATAAGCCCCGGTGATGTACTTGTCTCCAATCGGATCATACGGGGTCAGCAATGGTGCACCCAGAGCCATAACGGCAAATAGTATGATGATAATCAAGCCTACCATTCCTCTCGCGTTGCGTGTGAAGAGCATCAGAAATCGCTTAAGGCTTACTAAGGGCATCACGATTTTTTCTATAATTCCCGGCATTTGCATTCCTCAACATCTTAATACTTTATCCTGGGATCAATAACTCCATACAGCAAGTCTGAAATGAAGTTTGCAATAATCACGCAAAGAGCTATTATATAGAAGACAGCTTGAAGAATGTTGTAGTCTTTCCTTGCTATAGCGTCAAAAATCCACCTTCCAAGTCCTGGCCACGAGTAAACTCCCTCAGTTATTATCGCGCCTGAAAGCAGAAATCCAAAGGATAGTGCAACACTTGTTATTAGAGGCAACGAAGCGTTCTTCAATGCATGTCTAAAAACTACGTTAGTTTCTGACACACCTTTGGCTCTAGCCGTTACAATATAGTCTTCCGTAAGTGCCTCAACCATCGTAGCGCGCGTCAGAAGAAGAAAGCCTCCGTACTGAAACAGCGTCAGTGTTAATGTAGGCAGAAAAGCATGCCGCAAATACCCCATCAAATATTCCCATAGACCGTTGGGATTCACTGTCATAAATACTCCCATCGGTCCAGTAGAAGACGATGACATAGCAAATGGGATTGGCCAATGTAGCGCCCATTCTGAAGGATAAGCAAATGCATGTGGCAACCATCCCAAGTTAACGTAGAATACCAAGATGAACAACATCCCCATCCAGAAGGTTGGCAAAGAGTATAACACAAGCGAAGTCAAGACTGCCACAGCGTCAAACCTCCCACCTCTCCTATGGGCCGCAAGCGCCCCAAGTGACACGCCAAGCAGGACTGCAAAAACCGTCGAACCTCCCATGAGTATCAACGTATAAGGCAAACGCCAGGCCATTTCATCAGCCACAGGAGTTCTCTCTGAAAAAGTGATTCCAAAATTCCAAGTCATCATGTTCCTAAGATATTTGAGATACCTCATCGTCGGCGGGTCGTTGATACCCCACATTTCTCTAAGTCTACGCGTCATGTCCTCAACGTCGCTTGCGTTGCCTCTCTTGATAGGGTTAATGAACATAGTCGTCGGATCCCCAGGCATAACCATGAAAATAATATAGTTAAGAGTCATCACCAGAACCAGCAATACAAGCGAGTACCCAATCCTCTTTACAATATACTTTCTGAGGCCCAAATCGCATCACCCTGTTTTAATGGGAGAAATGTATTGGATTTAAGCTTTTGTGTCTCTTTGTTCTAGGCGGAGTCTTACATCGACAAAATCCCAGAAGTCGCTTTCCAACCTTTCGAAGAAACTCGGGTTTGCATGTTTCAATTTGTCCCTCAAGAAAAACCCTCCAGCAAATGGGGCCGTAAGAGCACTTAACCTCGCGAGAGCCACTAGACTCTCGCCAGGCGCAAACTCGATCTCAAAACCATCTTGAAAATAGAAGACTGTCACCTTAACGCTTCTAAGTCTGCCATCTCGACGCGCCTCAAATTCCATCTGTTTTTTCTTGTTGCCACTCAACGCTTTTCTTTCAACGAAACCCCTCTCAGAAAAAAAACCCTCCACAATCGAAACCAAAGTTTCTGATCCAACGTTCTTTCCTATCGATCGCCAACGCATAGCAAACCCCGAAACTATGAGTATACTAGTGCGCGCGCTAAAAATGTTATGATAGAAGCAGTGCCAACATCCATCCAAAAGGTTAAATTTATCATCTGTCTTAATGTCAATCCAAATTGGTTATAAAAAACCAAAAGAACAGGCTGATGTGATATGGCACTACTCGAAGTTCAGGGTCTCAGAACCTACTTCCAAACAATGAGAGGATACGTCAAAGCAGTTGACGGCGTTAGCTTTCAGGTCGAGAAAGGAGAAGCAATGGGCCTTGCAGGTGAA
>Ga0315284_10005354_pt1 | contig 18197 bp, 16 predicted proteins | sample YL17G09_16_MG_FD_203696 | JGI IMG/M metagenome (GOLD analysis project Ga0315284, IMG submission 203696) | Sediment microbial communities from Yellowstone Lake, YNP, Wyoming, USA - YL17G09_16 | ecosystem: Environmental > Aquatic > Freshwater > Lake > Sediment | place: USA: Wyoming | collected...
ATTGTATAACATTCATCCTTACAAATCCAGTAGAAGATAGAGGCCACCAACGATCATCTACTCGTATTACTTCAACCCCCGTTTCCTCTCCAGTAGATGTTAATGAAGTTATTCCATAATAATAATTCCCACGATCTAATCCTGTAGATGTAGAAATAGTAACAAAATTCCAACCAGTCTTAATAGTCCTATAAAGAGAATTTCTATAAAACACATCATAGTGATCAAAATAATCAGCTTCTGTTTGTATGGAATCAAGAAGAATATTTACAGATTCATCATAACTAACATATTCAAACATCTTAAATATGTTAGCTGCCAGAGTAAGAAATTCTGTACTATCTTCTTCAGCGTATTTTGATAATTCTATAAGAGGCTTGTATCTGTCAGTATAGGAAGAATATCGAACCGTAGATAATGAATTGTCTGTTCTTAAATATCCAAGTTCATCAACTATCTGAGCATACTGATTTCCTAGCACAGAGTACCAAGTATAAATATATATTGTCCTTATACTGTACGTTCCCGTTGTTCGAGAGAATGCTATATTTTCTCTATCTCTTGCTTGAATTCTAAGATCAGTTTGTCCTTTTTCAAATTTATAATTTATATCGTATTCGCCATATATTCCTGTTGATATCGTAAATCCGTAAATATCATTTATAAATATATCTACAAGGCATCTACTTACTCCAAGGAAACCTTTGAAATTAAATGTCTCTGTTGCAGAGTATGGTATAGCATATAAAGATTTATCATAGTAGTTCTTATCTATAAGAGTATTTTTTATCTGTTCCCAATAAATATTACTGAGTAATCCTGTACTTGAATTTACAGGAGATCTTAAATAAGGAAGAGTGTTTGAGACATCTACTAAATAAACTGGGAATTTAGAGAATTCACTACCTAATCCTGTGGATGTTACTGATTGTAACTTATATATACTATGATATCCTTTTACAAAAGAGGTATCTACTAGCCCAGTAGATGTAGTAGATCCCACAAAAGTATCTGAAGAGCTTTCAACGTATATCTTAAAATTATCCAAGAATGGGCTATCAGTTAGAGAACTATATTGTTCTCTCTTTATCAAAGCAAGATCTAAAGCACCGGTACTTGTAACTTCTCCAAACCATTGATTTCTTTTAAATATATCAATAACCCAAACAGCTTTACCCTCTACGAAGCTACTATTATATAAAACATCGTAGGTCATAGTAGTTCCATGAACTTCATCGAGATTATTTATATAAATATCAAAACGATTGAAATCAGAATTCCTTCCAAAAGAAATATCGAAATATCCAAATTTTTCTGTAGTATTTGAATGTATTCCAGAATTTCCACCAAAGCCAATAGCTGATGTAGTAGTTCCAGTTCCTGCTAGAGTAGACTTAGCTACGTTTAGATTTCTAGAAATTGACCAAGTAGATCCATTAAATTCTTCCGTTATGGCAGAATAAGTTACATTGTAACCTCCAAATGCTAAGGTTGCAGATTGTACTCCACCCCCTGCCAACCCACTTCGAGCTATATTTAGGTTCCAACCTGAGTTTGTAGTCCAGGTACTTCCATTAAATTTTTCTGTTACTGCAGAAACTGATCCAGTAGTGCCACCAAAAGATAATGCTGCTGATTGTATTCCTGATCCTGCTAAGAGTTGTCTTGCTGTATTCAAATTCCAGGCAAGTAAAGTTGACCACGCAGAACCATTGAATTTCTCAGTGTAAGGAAGAACAACTCCACTAAAACCACCAATACTTAGGGCAGCACTTTGAATACCAACCCCTGCAGTTGATACCTTTGCAACTCCCAAACCACCTGTTACTGACCAGGAAGATCCATTAAAAAGTTCTGACCAGTTTGTAGGAGAATAGGAAGGATTGTATCCTGCCGAAATAACAGCAGCTGATTGAGTACCAGACAAAGATGAGTTATAAACACCTAAAAGTAAATTCCACCCAGAATTAGTAGTCCAAGTTGATCCATCAAATTTTTCTGTAGTTGCTAGTACCCCACCAGAAGAATCCCCACCTGCACATAAGGAAGAACTAGACATACCACATCCAGAAAGTCCTGATTTAGATTCATTTAGGTTCCATCCACTATTCATAGTCCAAGTAAGAATATTTATTGTGGAAGTAGTAATAGAATCCCAGGATATATCCGATTCATAATTATCATAAATACAAAATATATTTTCAGGTTTTTGAGGATAGGTACTTAAAGTAACTACGGGAGAAGGTGCAGATTCTATTAATAATGTAGATACTGCAGATATGCAAAAATTAAGAACTCGGCCTTGATAATTTTCATCACTAAATGTATAGTAAAAATGAGTTTTTCCATAAAAGTCATCATGAGTACTTATGTTTGAATCTTTTCTATGGGAAGAATCTACTCGAGCATCAATATAAACGAAACCACTGTAGTTGTAAACAGGATCTATCTGATTGGATTTTTCTGTTACAGCTGAAGCAGATCCTGTTGTTCCTCCAAAAGATAATGCTGCTAACTGAGTACCTGATCCTGCTAATCCTTGTCGTGCTGTATTTAAGGAGTTTAATACTATCCAGATAGACCCATTATATTTCTCAGTATCTCCCAGTTTAGCATATGCATCATTAGCTCCTCCAAAACTAATAGCTTCTAATTGACTACCACATCCACCTATAGCACGTCTTGATTTATTCAAATTTCCCGATGTAGACCAAGTTGATCCATTAAAATTTTCTGTAACTGAAGAGCTTAATCCGGTATTACCCCCAAAAGATACTGCAGCTGATTGAGTTCCAGCTCCACCTAAAGCCCATCGAGCTGTATTTAAATTTCCAGATACAACCCAACTAGAACCATCAAATTTCTCTGTTGCTGGATATGCTGTGGAAGATCCGTTATTACCACCAAAACTTAAAGCAGCTGACTGAATTCCGCAACCAGCCAAACCGTTCCTTGACGTATTTAAATTCCATGAACCGTTTGCAGTCCAGGTGCTTCCATCAAATTTTTCTGTTATTGCAGTTTTTGTAGGAACGGATCCACCAAAGCTCAAAGCAGCTGATTGAGTGCCAGCTCCTGCTAAACCATATCTTGGTGTGTTCAAATCCCAGCCAGCGTTTGTCGTCCAGGTAGAGGTATTAAATTTTTCAGTTGTTACTAAAAGGAAGTTACCTCCAAAACTCAAAGCGGTAGTCTGAGTTCCACACCCTGCTAAGGCATGTCGAGCCATATTTAAATTTCCAGATACGACCCAAACAGAATATCCAGGAGTTATTATCTCTGCTCCTGTAGAACTTGTATAAAGATAGTAGCCACCTACAACTCCGGAAGGCTTATCAAACATAAAATCAATGGAAGTATTTCCATCGACTAAGGATATTTCGTTTACAACTAAATTTGTTATAGGATCCAATTTTTAGCACCTAGAAGTGAGAATAGAAGGTTTTAATAATAATACCCCGATTTGTCTCTAAGTTTAAGGTAGTTTTCAAATATTTCCTATGTAATTGATAAGTTCCTTAGTAGTACTCTCCCATGAATAAATATCCTGAATTTTTGAAAAGGATTCGTCAGATATTCCTATTTTATGCCTATTATGGGCATATTGTTTAAGATTTTGCTTAAGATTGTCCAAAGATATTGGATACACTATATCTTTTATATCATCCTCTTTCTCAAAAGGATACTTATCGTTAGATAGAATAGGTAATCCATAAGACATCATATCTATAGCTCGAATTCTAAGAGAAAATAGACTTTCCAAGTCTCCTTTCGAAAGGATTATACCTGCATCATAGTTTGGATAGAGTTTCCAATGATTGTCTTGATAATCCAAATTAACTCGTATGTTTGGAGAATTAACAGAATCGAATATAGACTCAAAAAGACGATAGTAAGATCCAGAAAACCGAGGATGTTTTACCGCATAGAAATCCAATTCAATAGTATCTATTTCTGAAACAGCCTGTATAAGAAGTTCTGGGTTATACCAAGGATATGCAGGCCCATACCATAAAAGTTTTAATTTGTCCGTTCCTGTATTTTTCTTTATTTTCTCATTCTTATCTACACCAAAAGTAAGTCTTATAAGATTAGACCTTTTTATAGAATTCCAACCACCGTTTTTTACAGTAAGAAGAACTCCTTCGTAGTAATATCTATGAGAATCAAGATTGTATAAAATACAATTTGCTCTCTTTACAAGAGCATGATATTTTGATGTTATATCTTCCCATATCTTCTTCTTGTATGATTCTTCATACCCTAAAAGAGACAAAGGAAGTTCCACTGGAAGAATTGTCCAACCATCTAAAATAACTTTAATTCTTTCAGGCATGAAGGCACAGTTCCAAAAAGCTGTTCCTGAATTATTTTGAATAATAACTACATTAAACTCAATGAGTTTCTTTTGTAATCGAGGTTCAAGACATTCCTTACATATTTCATAATCATAAATATCAATATCACAAAATAATTTCGAGGTATCAATGTAGGACTTATCTGGAAAATTTATGTTTGGTATAAATACCGTAACTTTAAAATGTTTAGAAAGCTGTTCTGCGATTCTCCACGCTCTCATTCCAAGACTTGTCGCTCGGCTGCATTTATCTCTTAAAGAGACTTCTTTTTCATCTTGTATAATAGTTTCTGGTGCTTCTGCCAGTATAGGCAAAGGAACAGAATCTGGAGATATTATAGCCACACTTTTCAAGAGAACACCTCCGCATCTTTTAAGAATAGTGCATTCTTATCTTTATCGGAAACAATAGGATTCTCTACTTCCCACTCTATTCCTATATCCGGATCATTCCATCGAATGGATCTATCAAGGTCTTTAAAAAAAGGATTGGTAACTTTATAATAAAGATGTGTGTCTTCTAAAGCCAGAAAACCATGAGCATATCCTTGAGGAACGAATATACTTTTTCCAGTACTACTGGAAAGTTCTATTTTTATATGTTTCTTGTACGTCGAGGAACTCTTTCTTATATCAACAACTACATCAAGAATCTTTCCCTTTACAACAAAAACAAATTTGTCCTGAGGATAGGGTTTGAGTTGATAGTGCATTCCTCGAAGAACACCCTTATTAGAAAATGATAGATTGTCTTGAACATATTTGTAAGGAACTCCAATCTCTTTAAAATCTTTCTCTACATAGGACTCTGTAAAAAATCCCCTATCATCTCTATAAACAGAAGATTCTATAATATATACACCGTCTAGTTCTGTTGATATTTTTTTAAATGTCATATTATACTCCAATAACTAAATTAAGTAATAGATTGATTAGTTTTTATGACATTTAATAGATAATTTCCATAATTAGATCCTGACATTTCTTTGGCAAGAATTTCAACTTGTTTTTTATCTATATACCCCTTACTATATGCTATTTCTTCAATACATCCTATTTTTAATCCCTGACGTTCTTCTATTATCTTTATATAATTTGTCGCATCTACTAAACTCTCAGAACTTCCAGTATCTATCCAAGTAAATCCTCTTCCAAGAATTTCTACATTAAGCTTTCCTAATTTCAAATATTCATTTATAACAGAAATTATCTCTAACTCGCCTCGTTCTGAAGGATTCACTATACTTGCAATATCAGAAACACGATTATCAAAAAAATAAAGACCCGTTGCTATATAATTTGACTTAGGATTCTTAGGTTTTTCTTCTAAAGAAATAACCTTGCCGGTTGAATCAAATTCTATAACACCGAAACTTCTTGGATCCTTAACATAGTACCCAAATATCGTTGCAGTATCAGTAGAACTAACAGCCTTTTCTAATATCTTAGAAAGACCTCTCCCATGAAATATATTATCTCCAAGAATAAGGCAAACATTATCACTTCCAATAAATTCTTTACCTACAATAAATGCATCTGCAAGACCACGAGGTGTATTTTGTACTTTGTAAGATATATTAATACCATATTGAGAACCATCCCCAAAAAGTCTTTCAAACGTAGGTGTGTCTAAAGGAGTAGAAATTATAAGTATGTCTCTTATTCCTGATAATAGCAATACAGATAATGGATAATAGATCAAAGGTTTGTCAAAAATAGGAAGTAATTGTTTACAAGTTACTTTTGTTGCAGGATATAAACGTGTAGCTTTTCCTCCAGCAAGAATAATACCTTTCATTTCTTTTTCCTCTTTCTTCTACTTGATAAAAATTTAGGATCAAATATATCATACTTCTTAATTGCATCTTTACAAAGAATTTTAAGACATTCTTCAAAAGGAGCTGATTGAATTGAAGTAAAAATTCCTCCTTCTGTACAATTTATTGTTTTAATTTTAAATCTTATTAATAAATTAGTAAGAGTCCCCATATATAATTTAAATAAATTAGTAGTTGGAATATCTACATCGTTTAATCGAGCTATTAAATCTCTTCGTGATACTGATAAATCATTAAGAGCCTGAGCGTGGCTTTTTATAGTTTCTTCTGTAACAGGAATATGCTGTTCCTTAAGTTGATAAATAGCTCGTCTCTCCATTAAACCATTACAAAAAGATTTATTATTAGTATATGCAAAGTCATATCCTATAAGAATTACTTGAGATGGATTAAAAATACTTGAAACTTGAAACATTGTAGCACCAATAAAAAAACAATTTTCTATAGATCCAAACCCCGAAGTAGATTTATTTAATTTTTCAAGAAAAGGACCCTTATGCCCTGTCATCTTATCAATCTGATTAAAAAATAATATTTTCCCTTTCCAATTACACAATGTCTCATAATTTGCAGTAGTAGGACAAATAAGTGTCATTTCTGAAGTATCATACCAATTATCTTCTAGATCTCTCCAACCTACAGAAATCTCTGGATGAGGATCAATATTTATTACAAAATCGGGTTTTATACCATTCTCTATTAGTTTGAATAAGACAATATCAGCACAGAATATAAGACACTTATCTTGATAATCTTTTAGTAAATGGATATTTTTATCTAACGAAGGCCCTGCTGCTATAAGAACTATAGGTATCTTTTGATAAGGCATAATATTCATAAGCAGTCTAAGAGGTCGTGACCGTTCCCAACTAAATACTTCGTTTTTTATGTTTACTAAATAATTATTTTCCCAATACTTTATAAAGGGATCCATTTTAAGCAGTTCTTCATTTGTGTAAGGCTTTGGAACCTGGTTCATTTAATTATCCCAAATATTTATTTATCATGTCTTGAGTTTCTTTTAATAAGTATTCCTCTCGAAGCATGGAAAGATAAACAACATCCTTGTACTTACCATCTTTAAAAATGTATTGTCTGAATAAACCTTCTTTCTTAAATCCAAATTTCTCATGAAGCTTCCAAACATTCTCGTTATCCAAAAATACTTCACATTGAAGTCTATTCATGTTAAGATGATCAAAATAGTATCTGAGTATAAGAGCCTCTACCTCAGATCCATATCCCCCACTTCTAAAGTTTTGATTCCCAATAAGAAATCTCCCCCATTCTCCTTTTCTATTTCTCCAATCAAGATGAACTAATCCTACTGTTCCTATGGGTTGTTCACGATTTTCGATACTATCTATAATCCAAAGCTTTTCATCTGTTCTACTTAGAAAATTCTTAAACCATATTCTTTGAATTTCTAAAGAAAGAGGCTCCTGCTCATAAAAGAACTTATAAACAACAGGATCATTTCTCCAATCAACTATTTTTATAAGATCCTTTTCCTCAACTGCCCTAAGGTATATCCTCTTCCCAACAATCATAAATATCTCCTAAATAGTTACTATTGCTATACCAGAACAAACAATGTCATTTGTATGATTAAAACATTCCGTTTTAAGAGTAATGTTCTTATCGTGTATATTTATTATTTCTACTCGGGCTGTAATAGTATCTCCAATAAATATAGGTTTCAAAAAATGAATATCTTGCTTTATATATATTGTTCCATTCCCAGGAAGCTTTGTTCCCAATACTGCGGATATAAGTCCTAAAGGAAATAGTCCATGAACTATCTTTTTTTTAAACCTATGATTTCTAGAAAAATCTTCATCCAGATGAAGTCTATTACTATCAAGGGTAAGACCTGCCATTAATAGAACATCTTGTTCTGTTATATTCTTCGATAGCTGATCTGATTGCCCTACATAATATTGCATACCGTATATTCAAGTACCTTACTAGAAATAAACGTAACATCTTCTTTTGTTATTTTTAAATGAATAGGAAGTGTTAATATTCGTGAACTCATTTTATCAGCATTAGGACAAGTTCCTTTTGCATAAGAATACACAGAATAATCAGTATTCACTAAATAATGAACTCCTGGATTAATTCCGTTCTCATTAAGTTTTACAATAAGCTCATCTCTATTTTGTACCTCAATGACATACAAATGCCGTGAAGAATCACATTTATGAATTACAGGAATAGGTCTGACTTTATCCCAATAATCCTGGAAACAATCATCATACCAACTTGCTACTTTTCTTCTATATTCATTATCTTGATCGATTCTTTTCAACTGAGCAAGGCATATCGCAGCCATGATAGAGTTACCATGATATTTATAACCAACATATTCTACATCATACTTCCATTTATAATTTCCCTGAGATTCTTGAGTTGCTCTTGTATAAGTATCTTTGTTTATACCAAGCCATGATAGTTTTCTAGCCAATTCGTCATTCTTCTTGTCTTTAAAACAAACCATGCCACTATCTGCACTTGGAAGAGGTTTAACTGCTTGAAAAGAATAAACTATGGCATCGGCTTCTTTCCCTGGTGTTTCCCCTTTGTATTTAGTTCCAGCACAATGGGCCATATCTAATATTAATTTTAATCCGCAATCCCTGCAAATATTCACTATCTTATCATACTGACCTACATTACCACCATAACCTACATATAATATTGCTCGGGTTTTAGAAGTTACTTTTTTCATTATATCCATAGGATCTAAACATAAATATTCATCAACATCTGCAAAGACGGGTTTCATGTTTTCATACATTATAGAATGTGGTGTTGATATGAATGTAATTCCTGTCGTAATAATTTCATCCCCATCATTCCAGTTATTTTCCATTTTAAGTATTTTTACGGCAAGGTGAAGACCTGCTGTAGCTGAATTCAAAAAATGAGCATTTTCTAGTCCTGTATATTCTTTCCATTTATTCTCGAATTCTACGGTCTTATATCCAAGGCCCGTCCAGTTTTTCTCAAGACAGTCTTTTATCTCTTTTAAGCACTCATCAATATCGTATGTTGGAACAAATACCTGTATTGCCATATTCAAACCCCTACTAAGTTTTTAAATATACTTAACCAATCCTCCGCAGCTCTTGTAACATTAAATCTTTTCTTTATATTATCATATGCATTATCTGCTATAGATTTTCTAAGTGGAGCATCTTCTATTAAGCGGATTATTGCGGTTTCCCAATCAGAACTTGTGTTGTTTACAAGAAGTCCTGTAACTTCATGAACTACGGAAGTATTATATGTAAGGATATCCGTGTATATACCTGCTATATGACAAGCCCCATAATCTCGATATTTAACATTTGCTTTTGATTCGTTGAACTCATTTTTAAAAAGTGGAGCAAGACCTATATCCCATCCCCTTTGAAAGAGAAATTTCATAGCAACTTCATAAGGATATGTTACTGGAAAAGTAAATACTCTATTTTCTTTAGAAACCTTCAATGCTTCGGTTTTTAGCATATCTAATCTAATCGGAGTAAATCCAAAAAATTCAAATATAACATTAGGATATTTATTTGCTATTTTTAAAAGAGCTTCAAAAACATGAGAAAATTGATTATCTCTACCAGGTCCACCAAAATATCCTATTCGTATATATCTATCTTTTCTTTCAAGAGTAGGAAGTATTATAGAAAAATCAAAAGTACCTTCACACTTCATGACATTCTTATTATAAGGAATACTTTCTCTATAAATAGAATCTGTAGATACTTTTACTAAGTCTGCTGTAGAAAGCATTCCCTTAAAAGATGCTATATTGTCTGGATTGTTACAATAAACAAAATCAGGAACTTCTGGAGGCATTTTGAAGAAATTATCATCCCAAGCATATATCGTTTTAGTTCCTAAAGCTTTTATATCCTGCATTGCTTTTAAATAAAAACTATCTAGAACTCTATAAAATACAACTATATCATAATTAATTACAGTATTAATATTTAAGTGTTGGAGGGCTATAACATCATACTCCATAATACCTAATTTTTTAAGTATCATAAAGGGACGAATTGCATCTACTTGAATGGTTATAGAAAAATAATCACCTAGAATAAGAACTCTATATTTTTTATAAAGAGACCTAAATATATCAACATAGTAAGATGCTACTTTCTTTACACTATAATTCTTATTAACATCAAAATTAGCAAGCATGGTAATGCTTTTTCTTTTCTTATCATCGTTAATAAGATTTTCTAAAGAGGTTATCCATCCTTCTGTCGTATTCTTTGTTAAGACTCCATTAACATTATGTGTTACCGATGTGTTGTAAGCCTCAATATCTGTGTATATTCCTGCTATGCCAAATACAGCATATTCCCGATATTTATTATTTGATTTAGATCTATTAAATATATTATCCTCAAGAGGAGCTAGTCCTATATCCCAATTCCTTTTAAAAAGCTCCTTATAAAATTCATTGATGTTGCTTATAGGATCTATAGTCTTAACATTAGGCAAGTCTTTAAGTTCTTCTGGTAAAGTTTTGAAAAATAATTCAAATCTAACTTTGTTTTTGTATCTTAAAAGAATCTCTCTCAATGCTGGTAGAATCTGTTTTAGATTTACATAGTTATAGTCAGAACTGGCATATCCTATAACTAAATAATCTCTAGAACATTTTAAGTCCTTATCTTTAACTATACCCCCTATATTTTCAAAATCTATAAATCCAGGAATAATTGTTATTTTTTTACTGCAGTCTTTGTATCTCTCAAATAAAGACTTTGAAGAAACAACCACATGATCTGACTTTTGACAGAATGTTCTTATATTTTCTTTTGGATTCAAACTTAAAAGATATTTGCCCACATCTGTAGAAACATCAATATTTTCAAAGTCATCGTCAATAATATAAATTATTTTCTTTTTAAGATTAACAAAGGAAGTAAGTACACTATCTATACTTTCTTTTGAGAGTATTCTTACAAATATTGCAATATCATAATTATCGTAGTCTATTGTCACTCGATTTCTTAAAATATCCCCTATGCTAAAAACATCATAGGATATGTTATAAAACTTTTGAAAGTACTTAAGAGGATTTATAATACTAATTACGACAGATGGAAGCATACCTTCTACAATTACTGCAACCTTAAAAGAAAAAACATTATTTCTTATAAATTTATCAAGATATTCCATTACTTGCGCTTCATTTTGTTTAAGGTGTTATTTAAAGAATAATATAAACCTTCAAATTTATTTCTTTCTGTTTTAACCTTCTCAAGTTTAGATTCATAATATGTCATCATACCGTGAAACAAAACACATAATTCAGAATCTTTCAAATAAGGGTTTTTTGTTACTACTCGATACCATAAGTTTTCCATTGAACCAGAGGATAATTTTATATTATTAAAAGATTTATTTATAAATTCTTCTATATCAAGAGTTTTTAAATAATTCTCAATTATAAGAAAATCCAGATTCATCATATCAATGCTTGTAAAAGAAGGTCCCAAGTCCTTTCTAAAAGGATTGTATTCTCTCAAACTCAAAGGTTTGAGGATATCATCTCTATACGTTCTTGAGTATTTTAAGACAAGATCAGAAAATACTGTAAAATTATTACCAAGAGAATCATTTACTAACTGACATCCTCGTTCATAAGAAATAACCTTATTAATAAAGGACATTTTATATCTACTGTATATTCTTCTCCATAAATCCCAATCACAATTTCTCTTAACTATTATGTGAGGATCATACCATCCAACATTTTCGATGACCTCCCTTCTAAGCATAACACATGGATTCGGTATATGGTTGTTTCCTAAATCCATTTGTACCTTATCGTAAGGCCTTCCAATTTCTACCTGAGTTTCTTTATCACCACTCCAAGCATACATAATCCCTTTTCCATAAGCCATACCAATCTCAGGTTTCTTTTCAAATTCAGAAAGAAGAGTAGAGACATGATCATTTACTATCGCACAATCATCAAATGTCCACGCTAGATAAGATCCATATGACTTAGGATATACTAACCCCGTATTCAGCGCAGGTAACCCTGTATTAATTTCAAGGCGTTCATGACGAATACGAGTATCCTTTTTACAATAGTTATTTATAATATCTGAGCTACCATCAATAGAGCCATCATCAACAATAATAAGTTCAAATTCTGTATGTGTTTGAGCTAATACACTGTTAATAGATCTCTCAAGAAAACCACCTTCTCGTCTATTGTAAGTAGGTAAAAATATAGAAACTAACTCTGTGCTCATGAAAAATTTCTCACATAATCTAATAAAGGGTATATAGCCTTATCCCACCCAATTTTTCTCTGTATATAAGACAATGATTCATCTGAAACTTTTAGTTCTGATTTCCTTTTTATTAAATTACTTAAATCCTCAGATAAGGTACTTAAAGATACAGGATAAATAGAATCTGATATTTCTCTAAATTCCCGAAATAAAGGATTGGCACTATTTGTTATTACAGGAAGTTTATTTGATATCATATCAAGTATCCTTCCCCTAACTGAATATTTCTCTTCTATCCAATCCCGAGAAAGAAGTATTCCTGCATCATAATCTTTATAGATATCAAATCGATTATCCTGATATTCTTCAATAACAGAAATATTATGTCTCATATCATTTGAGAAGAATTTTCTAAAAAATGAAAAATAGCTTTTACTGTACCGAGGGTGAGCGAGGGCCACAAAGTCTATATGAAGATTTGGAATCTCCGTGGCAATTTCTATAAGTTTCTCTGGAAAGTACCAAGCAAATACTGGACCATACCACAAGAGATTTAAATTATCTGATTTTCTTTGTGTTTTCTCCAAAGGCACGTTTATATCAATACCATAAGGAACTTTTAAAAGAGTAGAAAACTGATATGCCTTCCAATCCAATTTTCCTATGGAAAACAACTGACCCTCATAGTAAGGAAGTTGCATGTCATTAGCATATAAAATACAATTGGCCCTTTTTAACAGGGCCATATATTGCTCTATAAATCTATTCCAAAATATCTTCTTTGAAATGTTTGATTGACCTATTAAGGAACAAGGTAATTCAGCAAGAACCGGTACGTACCCATCAAGAATTACATTAATATTGTTTGGAAGGACCGAACAATTGAGAAAGCCTACACCTAAAACAGAAGGAATTACAACAAAATTGAATCCTCTATTAATTATTTTCCTATCTAGCTCTTCACTCCAATTCCAAGAAGCTGCTTCTAGGTTATACGGTTGGATATCAAATGATATTCTCTCAAAATCTATATTATCTCTTCCTGGAAAATTAACATCAGGTATAAGAAGTGTAACTGATAAATCAGGGTAAGATGCTAGAACCTTTGCTATATTCCATGCTCGAATACCTATTGCAGTGCTTCGGGTACATTTATCTTTTATTGAATGTCGTCTGTTATTTATTTCAATTTCGGAAGGAGCGTCTTTTTTTAGCAATAGGGGGACAGTGTCCGGAGACAATACTACAATTGACTTCAAAGATGTACCTCTCCATACAGAGTTTATAACTAAAAAAAAGTAACATCTATAAAAACCAAGTCAATGAAATTTTCCTATCTAACCGGAAAAATTTAATAATAGAATTTTTAATTACATAATTTCTCCATTTTTAGATTTCCAGCATCAAATATCCGTAAATAATTATTATTAAGCATATTGTCATATTCTGATAAAGCAGCATCAAATGTTTCTAGTTTTTCTTTTAATTTGTGTTTTTGAAAATTTATCCTATGAAATAATTCAAAAGTGTTCTTTCTAAAATATGAGAACCTTGTTTTACTACCTTCAGAGAACCACAATATTTACATTTTTTATACTTATATAAATCATTTTCTCTAATAAGAGAATATACATAATCATAAGAAACATCACTCAAAGCTATTGCCTTATCAAGAAGGCCCTATTTTTTAAAAGCTCGTATAAATTCATCTGATTTTTTTGAGATTTTGTTCATGTATCCATACTAATATAAGCACTTACAAAAATCAAATATTATTAATTATTAGTAAGTCCACCTTGTTAGAGTTATAACTCCCGATATAGGATATTGATTCTTTCCAAGTTCTATGTCCCCAGCACTTGTTACAGTCCCACCACCATAAGGAGTTAGTACTACACTATCTAAGTCTATGTTATCAACATATGCATTAGCTTTAGCAACACCAACAATATCTGCCTTTTCTACAGATCCATTATTTAGGATACCATCAATAAATGTAGCAATATCAAGACTTACCATTGAGGCGACATCATTGAAATTCTGACCTGCCAATTCTTTAAATCTAAAGGCAACATCGACAGTTACTTCTGTCATATTCCTCAATAGATAATCTCTATTTTCATAATGATTAGTAGGAGAATTCAATGCATCCTCTATAGTACGCAAAAGACCATTGTAGGTGTAATTTATTTCTATAGAATCTCCGACACTGAAATATCCAGTACTGGATATTCCCGTAGATGTTAATTGAATCATATCAAGAGCTCGAGTTGATTTTGCATATATTCCAGAATCTGCTATTAGTTCAAAATTAGAAAAATTAAGTAAAGTTCCATTCTTAAGTACAGAAGATGTGGATATTACTGGCTGATATGCTAAAACAATTGCAGTACTTGTATAATTCACCGTTAAAGGATTATCAAGACCTGAAGATGTTATAACAACGGTATCTGTCGCATTAGTAACATCCGATCCTATAACATAAAAATCTATAGCTCCCCCATAACCTTCATCCCTAATCATTTCAGGATCTCCAGCACCAACCACATTAACGGAAGTCACGTAGGATTGAACAAAGGATTGTAAACCTTGAGTACTGGCAAGACCTCTTCCTTGAAATTTCTCAACAACTCTTCTTAAGGCATTCGTTATACTTTCCTCTGCCTGACCCCCAGATACATTTGTTTTGTTCGTACAACCCTCTATTCCTAATATAGGGGTAACTATCCTTGTGATGGCATTAACCCCGGCCCGATAATCAGGACCTGGAAGAATAGCTTTAATATTTGCATCTATTTCCCATCTATTGGTAGTAGTATTATAATATGAAGACGCTATAGAAGAATACATTACATAATTTCCATCAACAGAAAATTCTATAGGATTAGAACTATCCGTTCTTAATACAGTTCCGTCAGATATTGTAATATCTGTCGTAGGTTCACTGTAAGTATAAAAAGTTATAGAACCATAGGAATACGTAGCGGGATTAACCGATACATCGTAATTCGCCATATAGGTCTTTGTATCATCCTCGGTAAGATCCAAATAATAAAGAAATGGGGAAAATGTCTTAGCTATATAAATAATATTATCCCAAAGAGTCATAAGTTGCCCTGAAATAGGAGATTCTATAAACATATCCCTTTCAGGAGTTCCTTCGGTTAAATCAATATTAGGTAACCGATTAAGGAACTCAGTCATTAACTCGTTACGTATTGTATCTATCGTTTTAGTAATCATACTAAACCACCCTTTGTTCGAATTGTCCTAAAGTTTCTTCATCTGCAGTTAACGTCTGGAATCTTATATCTATTAAAAGTTTAGTTGGATCGAAGGAATCAAAGAATACATCAAAATCGAATCCAGTTAAAATCTCTTCCAAATCTAGATTATTTCGTGTTTCTTGATTAGTTACGTAATATCTAAGAGCCTCATTTAATTTTGTAACGACAGTATCTCGAATAGCAGATCTTGGTAGCCCTTCATATAAAATCTTGTTATTTATCTCAGTTCCATATTGAGGATTATACCTATAATAGGTTGTTTCATTGTTTGCATACTCAGATTCCGTTATAAGAAATTTTCCTATATCTCTTCGGCATTTCTCAGCAACATTAAGCATTTGAACTTGTCCACTATTGTCCAAAACAAAATCACCACTTACTATTTTAAGTCCTATTGCCATAATGCACCTCTATAATAAAAATAGATAAAATTCTTATTATTTTAACCTGTATAATTTATAATTTGTTTAAGTTTACTCTTAAATTCAGGTAAAGTTGTTGCTATATAGTAGCTTATAGTAGTACTATTCTTTATAAGTTCTGCCCTTTCCTTTAAGTATAAGTTACTTTTCTTTATTTCATCAGACACAACATCTTTAGTAATAGCTAAAGTATTTCCAAAATCATTATTCTCCATCGTATACTTTTTACTAATAGAATCAAAACCATTAAATTTATTTTTAAAATCTTTTAAATAAAGATGTGTATTAAGTTTAGTAGATAATGCTTCTAATTGATTACTTCGTCTAATAAGATAATTATTTATGTGCTCTAGCTTTCTAATTGATGCTAATATATCCGAATCTGCTGTAGTACAAACATCTTTAATATATGATTTCTCCATAGCAGTTAGACTTTTCATAGAATCAGATATTGATTGCGCCATAATAATTCTCCTTAAGAAATTGTACCTGTTCCTACACCTGTCCAAGATGCTTGAGGTACAACTCCAAGATCTACTGTAGTTATAGTACATGTAGTTATAAATGTTTTTACACTTGTTCCCATAACAGTCGCAAAGGTACTCCAGGAATTTTGATTAAAAGCATTTATTGTTCCTGAAATAAGACCTGCTAATCCAGTTGCAACTATTGGGCCAGTTCCAGATCCTACCAACGGAGCTGTGTATGAACTTATAGTTGCAGTGCATGAAATAACATAGGTATTTATAGCATTTGCTATACTATTTGAAGCAATACTCCAATCATTTCCTTGAAACGCTGCTACAAATATTGCATAGAGACCTGATGGAGGAATAGTAACAACTATTCCATTTCCTTGACCCCCAACAAGATAAGGTGGTCCTGAAGGGGGAACAACAGTCGCAGTTACTGTAGTCATAACAGAACCAGTATCTAAATAACTTTTTACTGCAGTTGCAAATAGATTAGCGCAACTATCCCAAGTGTCCTGATTAAAGGCATTCGTAAGATCCCCTATGAAACCACCGTCATTGAGTGCCATTTTTAATCCACTAGTTTATTTGATCCTATTATTCCCGAAGCAATAAAATCGTACGCTGCCATAAAGAATTCTTCTACTATATCATCCCAAAGTTTTCCTTTAAAGTTATCACAAGTAGATCTAAATTTTTCTATAGAAGAATCTGGGAAAGATATCTTAATAGGACCCCATTCAGAAGGACAGTAATAGCTTTTAAACAAATTTATAATTATATCATCTAATTGATCAAATTCGTTATTTATAATCATATTTCCAAGATCGGATTGAACTATAGATAATTGAATTAGATCAAAGCTCAGACACATAGTTCTTCCATAAGGATCAATAAATCTAAAAGCTCTTATTCCATATGCTATCTTTAAGGGAACCGTAGTAACTATAGTAGTAAGATCACAAATTTTAGTATTTAAAAATTTACCTGACTCAAATATCCTTTTTACATTCATATTTTTTTCCTATTATATTTAATCCTTTCTTCCTGCAGAAGGACAGGTTCCAGGTGCTGCAGGAACACCAGGAACAGGAACTGCCCCAAAAGGAAAAGGAGGATCTGGAATAGAGGGTATCTCCGGTAAATTGGGAAGAACTATCTCTGGTGGAAATTTTGGCAGCGGAGGTAAGGGCAAAGTAATACCTGGAAGCTGCAGTGGCATCTCTAGTTTACACGCAGTGGGACATCCCGGACACGTCCATGTTGGCATATTATTCCTCCTAAGTAACTGTTATTCCTTTCGCACTTGAATTTTGAGCATTTGCTGGATTCATTAACCCATCCGCTGGATTAACAGGACCTACAGGACCTAAATGTTTATGAATATCATAAACTTTGGCAAATCCTCCTGCTGTTAAAACTGTATCCATCGCAGAACTTGGATCTCCTATATAAACACTACCCGTAGGAGAGAGAACTATCTTTTTGCCAATTATATTTATATCCCCATCAGGGCTATTAAGTGTTATCCCTGTACTCTGCATCAAAACACTATTT
>Ga0315284_10005355_pt1 | contig 18196 bp, 17 predicted proteins | sample YL17G09_16_MG_FD_203696 | JGI IMG/M metagenome (GOLD analysis project Ga0315284, IMG submission 203696) | Sediment microbial communities from Yellowstone Lake, YNP, Wyoming, USA - YL17G09_16 | ecosystem: Environmental > Aquatic > Freshwater > Lake > Sediment | place: USA: Wyoming | collected...
GGTTTTCGACCTGGTGCGAGTGGAACCTCAAAATGTCGGCAGCGACGCTTCCTCGCAAAATGTCATCATTCGCTTGCAGGAAGCGCGCCCGCGGACTCTGCGTTACGGTCTGGGCTACCAGGAACGGGAAAAGGTGCGCGGGATCCTGGAACTGAGTGACTTGAACATCTTCGGCCTCGGGCAGAGCGTGGATCTGCGCCTGCGCGGGAGCACCATCGAGCAGGCCGGCATGCTCAGTTTCAAGCAACCGCAAATCCGTTTCCTGCCGGTCGACTCCTATCTGATCTTTTCCGGAGGCAAAAAAAAGCAGATCAGTTTCACGGAGCGGCGCCTGGATTTGTCCTACCAGTACAGCCGTCCCATCAACAACCATACCTGGGGAATGCTTCGCTACAGCTTTACCAATGTGAATGTGTCGCAGGTAACGCCTGACCTTGCGCGTGAGGAGGCGCCGCGGAATTTGTCCACTATCTCCGCGTTCTACGTCAACGACACACGGGACAACTACACCGACACGAATGCCAGATACCTGGATCCTCAAAAAGGCTTCTTCACATCGACGAATCTGGGTTTCACGGTGAACCATGGCAACAGCAGTTATTACGTGTCATTATATTCCCAGAACAGCTATTACCGGAAAATCAAGGGGGGCTTGCTGATAGCTTCGTCATTCCGCCTGGGCCTCCTGTATCCCGTAGGAGGGGACACGAGCATCCCCGTGGGCGAGAGAATTCCCATCAGTGAGAGGTTCTTTGCCGGTGGCAGCGCCAGTCTCCGGGGATTCTCAACCGACAGAGCGGGCCCGCTGGGGCAGCGCAACGAACCTATCGGCGGCAACGTACTTTTGATCGGCAATCAGGAGCTGAATGTGCCCGTGATGAGCCGCTTCGAAATCACGAGCTTTTATGATATCGGCAATGTTTTCTCGAATCTCAGCGCGATCCGGCTTTCCGATATCAGCCATACCGTGGGATTAGGATTGAGAGTGAAGACGCCTTTCGGACCGATCCGCGTCGGCTATGGCCTGAACCTGAACCTGTCTGCGCGGCTCCAAGCGTTGGGATACAAGGCGGGCCATTTCTTTTTGAATATCGGACCGCCGTTCTGAGCCATGGACATGAAAAGAATTCTCTGGATGGTCGTGCTTGCTGTTTGGATCGGCACCGGTATTTCCTCTGCGCAGGAGATCGATCGCCTGCTGGCGGCGGTGAATGGCAAAGTGATTACCGACTTGGATCTCAAGATGGCACGGACGCTCAACGCGGTGCTGGATCTGGGCCGGAACAAACCGCCGCCGTCCCGCAAAGAGGAGCTGGATCAACTTATCGATCAGGAACTCATCCGTCAGGAGATGGACAATTACCCGGTTCCCCAGGCGCAGATCGACGCGGTGGTTCAGGAGAAGATCGCTTACCTCAGGGATGTCTATGCTGAGATCGGCGGGCTGCCGGCTCTTTTGGGCCAACTGGGGCTGGAAGCGGCTGAACTGACAAAAAAGATCCGCATCATCGTCCTGAACGAAAAGTTCGTCAGCTTGCGCTTTGGTCCTTTCGTCACCGTATCCGCTGCAGAAATCGAGGAGTACTACCGCGTGAAGTATATTCCGGACATGAAAAAACGAGGCTTCACCCCTCATACCCTGGCCGAAGTGTCGTCGCAAATCGAAGTCCTGCTCAAGGAGATAAAGAAGGACGAGGCTGCGGCGCAATGGTTGGACAATATCCGAAAGAACTCGAGCATTGAGCTTTTTGTCGATATTTCGTCTCCGGCGGAGAAAAAGCAGCCATGAGATTGAAGCACCGCACCATCATTCTCACAGCCGTCAGCCTGGTTTTGCTTGCCTTTGGCGGCGCCGCGTTCATCTATTTCCGCTCTGCCCGCTTCCAGGAGAGCGTCCGCGCGGGCCTCACCGCGCGGATTCAGCAGGCGACCGGTCTTCGTGTGACCATGGAGCAATTCTCTCTGGACATGTTGCGCGGCAGGTTCTCGGTATCACGGCTCGAGTTGAACTCTCCCAAGGGGCTCGCGCTTTCCGTCGCGGAAGCCTCGGGTTCATTCAGGCTGGCAGCCCTGTGGCGTCCCAAGATCGAGCTGGGTGAATTAAACCTGGTCCGGCTTCATATGACGATTGTGCCGCAACCGGGCGGAGGGTCCTGGAGCATGGAACCGGTGATCCGCAGATCGCTCGCTGTTGCGGCCCGCAAGGCGACCGTCCAGGATAGCTGGGTGGAGTACAACAACCGCCGCATCCCTTTGGATCTCGTGTTGGATGCTCTGGAATGCGATATACAATACCGCCCCAACCCCCAGCGCTATGTCGCGCAGGTTTCGTACCGCAACAGCCCGTTGTTCTGGCAGGGACGCAAATTCGTATATGACCTCAGCGCGCACCTCGAGGTCCTGCCTACCGGGCTGGAGATCGTCGAGTTCAAGCTGCGCGAGGATAAGAGCAATTTCACGGGCAGCGGCAGTCTCAAACCCTGGGATTCCCCGACGCTGCAGGTGCGTGCGGTGGGCACGCTCGCCGGGGAAGATGCCGTGCTGCTGACTCCCGCGCTCGCAGATGCTCGTGGCGCCGTGAATGTCATTACCGACATCCACGTAAGTGGCCGTACGTACCATCTGGGAGGCAAATTCCAGGGTGAGGCCGTTAGTTACCGAACCTCCGTTGCGCACTCGATGACGGGATTATTCGAGATTGCGAATGATCTGCTCCAGCTTCGGGATGTGCGCGGCCGGGTGGGAGAGGGCGCCTTCCAGCTCGAGGGTGACATACAACTCAAGCCTTCGAACAAACCGCCTAACCGCATCCAAATCGCTGCGCAGAATGTCGTGATCCGCGACGGGTCCGGTCTGCTCGATCTGCGCGCCCTGGCTTTGGAAAACACCGTCGATGCGGACCTTTTGCTCGAATGGCGCCAAGGCCAGGACGACTTCTCCGCGGAGGGATCGGTCAACCTACACGGGCTGGCTGACGCGGCGCCGGGAGAAGAAACCAGGACGGCTCTGCAGGGAAGCACGGATTTTTATTATCGTAAGGACGCCTGGTATGTGAAGAAGGCGAGCCTTTCCTCGCCCGGCACAACTTTGGAGGTGGCGGGGCTGGATCCGGTGCGCCACAAAGTCAAACTGGATACCAATCGGCCGGCGGAACTCTTCCGCATGCTGCGTGGGTTTTCCTCGGCCCTGCGGGACCTGTTTGCCCGCAGGCCGGATTGGGAGGCCGTCACCGGCCGGTATCATCTTGACGGCGAGTTCCGCCTGCGGCTTCCCGATGCCATGGAATACAGCGGAATCGCCTCGGTGGAGAACGGGAAGTGGCGCAACTACCGCGTGGGCAGCGTCAGTGGCACTGCTTTCTGGGATCTCGCCAGGCTGCAACTGCATTCGATGAAAGCGCAAAGGGGGGAGCAGACCGCCAAGGGCGAATTCTGGATCGATACTACCCAGGGAGATGACTATCCTGACCTGTTCTTTGAAGGAACGCTCAACCAGATTTCCCTGGGGGGACTCACTGAATTCGGGACCGATCTCCAGGGGCAGATCACCGGTGTCCTGAACAGCCCGCGCCTGCGGGTTTTATACGAGAAGGGAGTAGTGCAAGGCGGCGGCCAGCTTGAGGTCAAGGCCGGCAGCCTGGGAGGGCAGCCGTTTGATTCCCTGAGCGCCGCCGTGCAGGTTCAAGACAAGAAGCTCAATCTCGCGGACGTCCAGATCAAACGCGGATCGGCCCTCGTGCGCGCAGACGGCACCATAGACATGGATACGCGGCAGATAAACCTGAGGGCAGGTCTGGAGGAATTGAACCTGGCGGATATTCCTGAAGTAAAAGCCAAGGAGTTGGTGGTCGACGGACGAGTATCTGCAACAGGTGAAATTTCCGGAACCACCGAACAGCCCGCGGTCAAGGGTAGCATCACAGTGGATGGACTGCGGTACGCAGCACTGGACTTTGGGAACGGGACGGCAATCCTGGACCTGCACGACAAAGTCCTTACGGTATCCAAAATCAACTTCCGATCCGATCTCGGCGCATTCCAGGGCGATGTCAAGATCAGAACCGAGCCTGGCTACCCAGGCACCGCGACGCTGCAGTTCAGCGATTGGAACCTCAAAAAGCTCATCGCCGGCAACGTCTCCAAGCTCTTCAGCGACATGACCACAAAGCTCCACGGCAGTCTCGTGATCGAAGGCCCCTTCGCCGAGTATGCCAAGCTGACCTACCACGATGGCAAGATGGACGGCGCCAGCTTCACTATCAACAAACGGGAGTTCCGCAACGACGGCGAGATACGCTTCAGCGGCGACACCGAAAAGGTGGTGATCGAACGGGCCAACCTGGTCGGGGAAGGAAGCAATTTGGCGTTTGAAAAAAACGGCGTCATTCCATTCGGACCGGACGACAAGCTGAGCCTGCACGTCACCGGGCGGCTCAATCTCGGGATCATGGATCGCCTCATCTACTTTCCCAAACTCGGCGTGTCTGGCTCGGCAATCCTCAATGTGAATGTCACGGGATCGAGGAGCGCGCCCGAGGTGATCGGCACGGCAACGCTCGCGGATACGCGCGTCGCTTATGAGGATGTGCCGTATCAATTCTCCGGGTTGGTCGGGAATCTCATCTTTTCGCGCGATTCGATCAGCCTCAATAATGTGACCGGAAATCTCGCCGCGGGCACGATCCAGATGAACGGATCCGCCGGACTTCAAGATGGCAAATTAAACAGGATCAGTCTCCAGGGATCGCTCAAAAGGGCGCGTCTTCGTTATCCGAAGGATTTTGTTTCCACGATCGATGCCAATTTGAACTTGAACGGAGCGCTGGAATCACTGGTGCTGACCGGCGATGTATCCGTCTTGCGGGCGGAATACCTCAGGGATTTCAATCTCATCGAGCAGATCTTCGGCGGGACTTCGGGAGGATCTGCCGGCGGAACGAGTGCCCAGACCTCAGATTCCCCCTTTGCCGGGATCAGCCTGAATATTCCAGTCCATTCCAGGGACGATGCGCTCTACATCGACAACGAACTCACGCGGGTCCAGGGAGGAATGCGCCTGACGTTGCGCGGCACCATCGCCGAACCCTATGTGACAGGCCGGGTCACGGCATCCGAGGGTTCTATTTTCTTCCGAGGAAACCGGTTTGACATCATAAACGGTTCAGTGGACTTTATAGACAGGAACCGTATCAATCCGGTGCTGAATGTGCGGGCGGAGGCGGATGTGCGCAGCTATCGTGTGCGTCTGGACGTCAGCGGCGACCTGGATCACCTGCATTCGAGCGGTCTGACGGTTTCATCCGATCCGCCGCTCTCGCAGGTCGACATCCTTTCTCTCCTGATCATGGGCAAGTCGGGCGACATGGGAACCACAGGAATGGAAAATCCGAGGCGGCAGGCCGAGATGACCGGCCTGAGCGCGGCCAGCATTATTTCTGAAGAGATGACCGGAGCGGTCGGCAAGCGCGTGGAGCGCATTTTCGGCCTCAGCACGTTCCGTGTCGACCCTTTCCTGGCCGGCGCGGAGAATGATCCCACGGCCCGAGTGACCATTGCCCAGCGCCCCTTCAAGGATCTTCAGGTCACATTCTCGCGTAACCTCTCCACCAACCAGGAGCAGATCGTCTTGATCGAATATGATGTGAACAGGAACCTCACCATCGTGGCGACCCGGGATGAGCAAGGGAAATACGGCATCGACTTCAGGTTCCGGAAACGCATTCGCTGAAAGCTATTACATTTTGCCCATCCGCCAAGTAAAATGAAATGTTGAGCCGCGCGAGCGGCCGCGTGCAGAAAGGCAATCTTTATGCGAATTCTCGTGATAGAAGATGAAAGCAAGGTCGCCAATTTCGTGAAGAAGGGATTGGAGCAATCCGGTTACGAAGTGGACGTGGCGGTGGATGGCGAAGAGGGCTTCGACAAGTTTCGCGCCGCGGATTATGATCTGGTGCTCCTGGACCTCATGCTGCCGAAGATCACCGGCTGGGAGCTGATTCCGCTGCTGCGGAAACGCAAGCCCACTCTGCCGATTCTGGCGGTGACCGCGAAGACGGCGGTCGAAGATCGCGTCCAGGGGCTGAATCTGGGTTGCGACGACTATCTCGTAAAACCATTCTCTTTTGCCGAACTGCTGGCGCGCATTCAGGTCCAGCTGCGGCGCGGCGTCGCTCTCGGAACGGCCGAGTTGCGTGCTGCGGACCTCGTGCTTGATCCGCTCAAGCGCAAGGTGACGCGTGCCGGCAAAAGCATTGATCTTTCGAACAAGGAGTTTGCCCTGCTCGAATACTTGCTGCGCAATAAGGACGAGATCGTCACCCGAAACATGATTGTGGAAAATGTCTGGGATTCGAGCTTCGACAACTTCACCAACGTAGTGGATGTCTACATCAACTACCTGCGCAATAAAGTGGACCGCGGCTTCGACCAGCAGCTGATCCATACCGTTCGCGGGGTCGGCTACACCCTCCGGAGTAAAACCGAGTGAATGTCAGGACTCTTCGTTTCAAGCTCAGCTTGACGAACGGCCTTTTCATCTCTATTTTCTTCGTGCTCTTCGGCTGGGTGCGCTACCAGACGTTCGCCTACCGCGCGGAGCGTAGTTTTGAACGCAGCCTGGAGAATCAGGCAAACTTTTTTGCTACCAACATCCGTCCCACGCCGGATGGCTTCGATTTCAAACCCAGCGTGGCTCCCGCTGACGCCATGGTCCTGGACACGATCCGCCCGTTCTTCGTCCTGACGGATCTCAGCGGCCAAGTCATGCGCGAGGAGCTTTACGGATATTACGTCCGGCGCATGCTGAAGGAGAAGGACCTGGAAGATGTGGTTCACCATCAATCCGGTTTCAGCGACGCCGAAGCTTACGATGGCCGGAAGTTCCGCTTTATTAATAAGGTCATGCCCTCCGAGAACGGGCAGGTCGTAGTTCTTCACCTCGGACGGGCGCTGGACCAGCTGACCGAGATCCTTGACGAGTACATGCGCATTTATTTGTGGTCGGTTCCCATGGTGCTGGTAGTCGCCGGTGGTGTCGGCTGGTTCCTGGCCGTGCATGCGCTGGGTCCTTTCGAAGAGGTGGCCAGGACGGCCGAACAGATCACGTCGGAAAAGCTGAACACTCAGATTGAGAACCCGCACAAGGAAGAGGAAGTTCAGCGGCTGGTGCAATCTTTCAACGCCATGGTGGCGCGCCTGAGCCAGTCGTTTGATCAGATGCGCAGGTTCAATGCCGACGTCGCGCACGAGCTGCGCACACCCCTGGCGATTTTACAGGGTGAAAGCGAGATCGCGCTCCGGTCCGAGTCCCTTCCTGAAGATATACGGACGGTCCTGATCAGCAACCTGGAAGAGCTTGGGCGTCTGACGCGGATTGTGAATGACATTCTGATGCTGTCCGAGGTCGAAGCCGGCGCACAGCTTCTTGTGACCGAACCGATCAACCTGAAACCTCTCATCGGCGATCTGGCGGATCAGATGCAGCTGCTGGCCATGGAGCGCAGCCTGGAGATCCAGGTTCATGACCTGCCGGACGCGATCGTGGAAGCGGACGACCTGTGGATGCGCCGCGCGGTCCTGAACCTGCTCGACAATGCGATCAAGTACTCGAGGGAAGGGGGAAAGATCCAGATTGCGATGTCGAATGAGGCGGGCAAGGTCCGGATCAGTGTTCGCGACGAAGGCATCGGCATCTCCAAGCGGGACCAGCCCCACATATTCGATAGGCTCTTCAGGGCTGATCCGGCGCGCAGCCGCAGCAGCGGCGGATCCGGCCTGGGTCTGGCCCTGGTGAAATGGGTGGTGGAAGCTCACCACGGCAAGATCACAGTCACGAGCGCACCCGATCAAGGCGCCGATTTTCAGGTGGAACTCCCCCTGGCGCCGCCGGAGTCCAAGGGTCAGACCGGCAAGACGCCCAAAACGAGTCACTTGACCCAGAGCCCGACACTGTGATTCAGACCGTGGGGAAAAACCTTGCCACGAATAGCACGGATAGAACGAAAGGAGCCACCAAGGGAGTGCGATTTTGCCTCCTCCCCAGGGCGCAACGCTTCGCGCTGCAACATTCTGGCGCCAATCTCCCGGGAAAGCGCATCCGGGGCGGGAGATAGATGGGCAGCTCGAAAGCGCTTTCCCGGGAGATTGGCGCCAGAATGTTGGCCGGAGGCCGCCCTGGGGAGGAGGCAAAATCGCAGGTTATGGGCGAGCTCTGCGATAAGGTCTTTTCGTTGCGGCTATGGCTATTCGTGCCATTCGTGGCTGCTTTTAACTTGTACTGTCTGAATCACAGCGCGCGGCACTCTAGTATTGCCTTTTAGCTCGATCCCATAGTAGAATACGTGTTTTGTCACAGGAGGTCGCGGACGTGTACGCTGTCATCAGAAGTGGCGGGAAGCAGTATCGAGTGGCCGAGGGAGAGGTCGTTCGCTTGGAAAAGATCGAGGTAGAATCGGGCTCCGTGGAATTCACGGACGTTTTGTTGGTCAACGCTGGAGAACAGACCTATATCGGCAAGCCTCTCGTAGAAGGGGCCACCGTCACCGGCACCGTCGAAGGCGAAGGGCTCGGGGAAAAGGTTATTGTTTTCAAGTATAAGGCAAAAAAGCAATATCGCCGCACCCGGGGACACCGACAGGCATTTGCCAAGGTGCACATCGATAAGATCAGCGTGGCGGTTAAATAGGCATAGGTAGAGGGCATCATGGCACATAAGAAAGGCGTCGGCAGTTCCAGAAACGGTCGCGACAGCCAGTCTCCACGGCTGGGAGTGAAGCGTTTCGCGGGTCAGTTGGTCAGTGGGGGAACGATTATCGTCAGGCAGCGGGGATCGAAATTGAAGCCGGGTCAGAACGTAGGCATCGGCCGTGATGATACCATCTATGCCAAGGTTTCCGGGATCGTGAGATTCCAGGACCGCGGGCGTTTGGGTCGTTTTGTCCATATCGAGGCGATGTCATAACATTCCGAATCGCAATGTTTTCTCCGAAACAAACCATCAGGACCCCGAATGGGGTCCTTTTTGTTTATGAGGTGCCGGTGCTCCGAATGCGCTGCCATCAGGTTTCATGATGTTTATTGATCGGGCCAAGATTACGGTATCAGCAGGAAACGGCGGCAATGGCTGCATGGCCTTCCGCCGCGAAAAGTACGTGCCGCGCGGCGGGCCGAGCGGCGGCGACGGCGGCAAAGGGGGAGATGTCTGCCTGGAATGTTCGGATCGCGTGAATACGCTGCTGCATTTCCAATACAGGCGGTTATTCAAGGCCGGCCGGGGGCGGCATGGCGAAGGTTCCGGACGTCATGGCAAGTACGGGGAAGACATCACGATCCAGGTGCCGCCGGGCACGCAGGTGTTCAGGGAACCCGATCACGAACTGCTTGCGGATTTTACCGTGCCGGGGGAGCGGATATGCGTGGCCCATGGCGGCCATGGGGGTAGAGGGAATGCTCGCTTTGCCACTGCGACCAATCAGGCCCCACGCCGCACGGAACCGGGGCGTCCCGGCGAAGTTCTGGAGTTGGCGCTCAATCTGAAGCTTATCGCCGACGTCGGATTGATCGGCTTCCCCAATGCCGGAAAATCAACCCTGATCTCCCGGATCAGCGCGGCAAAACCCAAGATCGCCGACTATCCCTTTACTACCCTGGTGCCCCATCTCGGCGTCGTCGCACTCAATGATTTCCGATCCTTTGTGGTCGCCGATATTCCCGGTCTGATCGAAGGGGCGCATGAAGGACACGGATTGGGGGATCAGTTTCTCAAGCATGTGGAGCGCACCAAGGTTCTGGTGCATCTCGTCGATGTCAGCCATCCGGAGCGCGACCCGATCGCAGATTACAAGACGATCATGCGTGAGCTGACGTTGTTCAACGAAGACCTCGCGGCTCGAAGACAAGTAGTGGTAGCCGCCAAAATGGATGCGCTTGCCGATCCGCGCCACGTCAAGCGGCTGCGATCGATGTGCTCCCGGCGGGGCATTCCCTTTCAACCCATCTCCTCCGTCACCGGGGAAGGGATTCCGGAACTGATCCGGCTTCTGGAGAAGCTTGTGATCACGGGGGCGGATGCCTGATTCTGAAAAAAGGAGACCCGATTTGACCGCAACCAGGCTGGGCGTTCTGGGAGGGAGTTTCAATCCCGTGCATTTGGGACACCTCCATATTGCGCAGTGCGGCCGCGACTTGTTTGGTCTCTCCCAGGTGCACTTCGTTGTGGCCTCCGTGCCGCCGCATAAGCCGGCTCAGGACTTGATTCCGTTCCCGCACCGGTATGCGATGGCGAGCCTGGCGACTTCAGGATTGGCGGATTTCATTCCCTCTATGGTCGAGCTTGAGCCCCCTGTCAGTCCCTACTCGGTGGACACACTGGCAAAACTGGCGCGCCGTTACGGTTTGACCGGCAAAGATCTCTATTTTATTGCCGGTGGGGATTCACTTCATGATGTGGCCGGATGGCACATGAGTGAAGCGCTTCTCATGTCCTATAATTTTGTATTTGTCATGCGTCCCGGAGTCAGCATGCCGGAGCTCTCCACACTGCTGCCGAAGCCTGCTCTCGCGCGGGTGGTGGATTGCAGGGGAAGTACGCCAAACGGAATGCAGCAATTGCTGGTCACGGAATTGGCGGCGTCCGACTGCCGCATCTTCCTGATCGACGCCGGTGCACCGGATATTGCCGCGTCGCAGATTCGCAAACTGGCCTCTCAAGGCCAGGGCATCGGCCACCTGGTACCGGCTGCCGTGCACGAATACATTCTAAAACTCCATCTCTATGGTGAATGATGAACGAAGCGTTGAAAATTGCGATCAAGGCCGTGGATGACAAGAAAGGCATCGATATTCTGGCCCTGGACATCTCGGCTGTGGCTACTTTCACCGACTATTTCCTGATCTGCTCCGGCGATTCCACACGCCAGATCCAGGCGATTGCGGACGAGGTGGAACAAAAACTTGCCGCCAACGGCTCCCGCCCCGCTCATGTCGAAGGGTACACACACGCCGAGTGGATTCTGATGGATTACCTTGATCTGGTCATCCACATTTTCTCCAGGAAGGCGCGTGCCTACTACGATCTCGAGCGTCTGTGGCGTGATGCCAAGATCATTGATGTGCCGAAGCTGCTGGCATCGGCGGAACCGGCACCTATGCCGGCCCGCAAGACCCGTAAGCGCAAATCCTGACCAGTCGGGCAGAAGATTGGCAAGCTTCCTTTCCTGTTTCTCAACCGATTGCATTAGGCTCAAGGTTTGGGTAAAATTCTCCGCCTCGTGAAACTATGCGCATAAAGATCTGTTGGGTGGGTAAAACCCAGAATGCGCCGATAAGATCTCTGTTGTCGGATTATTTGGCCAGGTTGAGTCACCTGACATCGATTGAAATCGTCGAAGTGCCCAACCTCTCCAAACGACGGGGTCTCCGAGGCGCAGCGCTGTTGTTGGCGGAAGGGGAGGAAATCGCGCGCGCTCTCACTTCTGACGGTCGCAAGGTAGTACTCGATGAGCGTGGCACCCAGTTCAGTTCCCTGGAATTCGCGCGCTGGATCGAAGCGGGGCAGATTCAGGGGACGCGGGAGATCGCCTTCATCATCGGCGGGCCGGAAGGCATCGGTCGAGCGCTCTCGGAGCAGGCTCACCTCAAGCTGTCTCTGGGGAAGATGACCTGGACCCATGAAATGGCCCGCGTGCTGCTCTTGGAGCAGATTTATCGCGCGCTGTGCATTTTGCGCAATATTCCGTATCATAAATGAGCGAGTGGGAGAAAACCGGTAATGGATGACAAGAAGCTGGAACAAATCAAAAACAAGCTGATGCAGAAAAAGCTCTCGCTCACCGACATGGTTATCCGCACCGAAGGCTACGGTCGCGAAAAAGAGCCTGCTATCCAGGATGTCGCCGACATGGCGGTTGAATCTTACACGAAAGAATTCATGTTCGGCAAAAGCTCGGGGGACCGTGCCATCCTGCAAATGATCCATGAAGCCATCGGACGCATCGAAGATAAGTCGTACGGCGTCTGCGTTCATTGTGACGAGCCCATTCAGCCCAAACGGCTGGAGGCTGTTCCCTGGGCGCTATACTGTCTCAAGTGCCAGGGATTGATGGAAAAGGGTTTGCTGAAGGACTGAACCTGGACTGTCAAGGAACCGGGGACCTGCCGCTGTTCCAGGGGTCGCCTCCAGCAAGGCTGTTGTGAATCCGGAAAAGCGGAATGTCCCCCTGTCCATGGTCATTCCAAGACTTCTGCTGGCGACCAGCCGTGACCTGCCACCTGCCCTGATCCGGCGCGTCGCCGACGGCCTGTTCAATCTCTTTTATCCTGAATCATGCATAGTCTGCTCCGCTCCCACCTCCCGCGTGCAGGATTGCGGCATCTGCGCCCGTTGTTGGCAAAAAGCCATGCATGTGCGCATCGCCGGGCCTTCCTGCCCTCTGTGCGGCCTGCCGTACCGGAGCTTCGAGAACGAGCCTGCGCATCTGTGCGGCCCATGCACCATGCGCTTGCCACCCTATTCGGGCGCCCGGGCCTTCGGCTGTTACAGCGCCGAACTGAGCCGCATGATCCAGGCACTGAAGTTCGACGGTCGCCAGGACATGGCTAAACTCCTTGCTCCCCTGCTGGCATCGACCTTTCTGGAGTCCTGGTCTCCGACTGAGATGGATCTTATCGTGCCAGTGCCATTGCACCCCAAACGAAGGCGTGAGCGCGGCTACAACCAGGCAGCCCTTCTTGGGCTGGCGCTGGGACGCCTTATCGGACTGCCGTGCCGGGACCAAATTCTGAAGCGAGTGCGCCATACCCTCCCGCAGGTCGGGCTGAGCGATTCAGAACGCACTCACAATGTTGCGCATGCGTTCCACTGTCCAAAACCCGCCGCGATCCGAGGGCAGCGCATTCTGCTGGTCGACGATGTCATGACCACCGGCTCAACGGTGGCGAGCGCATGTGAAGCCCTGCTGGAAGGAGGAGCCATGCGGGTTTCGGTCCTTACCGTGGCGCGGGCCGTCACCGGATGGGAATGAGGGCCGCGGGCTCGCTATTTTGACGGGCCCGGTGGATTGGGCGAATTATCGCGGCCACGATCCCGGCGCCGGGAGTCCATTTTTTCGAGGGTTTCCTGGAACTGCTTTTGTTGGTCCGGGCGCAGGATTTCCCGGATCGCATCGTTGGTTTCGCTGCGAATCTTCTCATATTGAGGCTGGAACTGCCGGGATAGAGTGTCGTAGTGTTCTCGACTCCCCTTGATGATGACCTTGAGCTGTTCCTTCTGCTGCGCATCCAGCTTCAGGTGCTGCGCCATATCTTCCACGATGTCGTGCGATATCGGCACGCGCGGCCTGGGCGGCTGAGCGGCAACGAAATGGTTCTGATAAAGATAATGAGAGACACCGCCCGCCACTCCCCCCAGCAGGAAAATTGCTACCAGCAGGAGAGCCGCGCTCGTCTTCGATTTCATTACCGTGGACCTCGGTGTGGCTATTTTTTCGGCGCGCTGATGCTGGGGCTGAAAGGTTTTTCTGCTAGAGCGTGCAGCACACTCTCATCGGTGATTTCCTCCGCGATAACCATCCGGGAGGGACGATCGCCCGATAAAAAAATGCTGTCATAAGCCTGGTAAAGATCCATTTTCGGGCCCCGAAACTCCAAATAGGCAAACAGCGAAATGATGACCAAAGTGACCGTCGCCATCGCTGGCACCATCTGGTGCGACAGTCCCAGCAGGACCTGCCAAATGGTGATGCTTTGCTTCTCTCGCTCCAGGCGCGCTTTCAGCCGCGTATAGAAAAAAGGTGAAGGTTCCAGCGCCGGAATGGATCTTCCGATGCGCCGGGGAAGGGTCAATAGCTTCCACTCTTTGGTGCATGAAGGACAACTGAGCAGATGAGCATCCAGGCAAGCCCGTTCCTTTTCAGGAAGCTCATCATCCAGCAGCTGGAATAGAGAGCTCCGAATCTCGCTGCACTCCATCTTCATGTCTTCAATTCGCCTCATCAATTGCTACTACGCCATATCGGGCAAGATATTTCATTTCTTGACTTCCGATTTTGGACGTCAGGCATGGGTTGCGCCCATTCCACGGCACCTTCACGCTCAAGTAGCGGCGAATGATCAAAGATGCATGAAAGCGAAGGTAGTTGGCTGACTACCCACGAATAAAGGAATTACAATAATATCAATAGATTATCGAGTTTTCGGTGCCGTCTCGGCATGGGGATGGGTCGCATTCATTCACAAAATGAGCATGCAATCGCCATAGCTGAAGAATCGGTACTCTGCCGAGATCGCCTGGTGATAGCAATTCAACATCAGATCTCTTCCCGCGAATGCGCATACGAGCATGAACAGAGTGGAGCGGGGCAGATGGAAGTTTGTCAGCAATCCACTGAGCGCGCGAAACTCGAATCCGGGATAAATGAACAAGTCGCAGAATCCTGAATCTCCGTGTTCGGGAATGCTCCCGTCGCGTGACATGTGCTCCAGCACGCGGGTTGTAGTCGTGCCGACGGCGATCAGCTGTCGGCCTTCGGCCCGATAACGTTGGATGGCAGTTGCAACCTCGTCGCTGACCTCAAAGTACTCCGGTTCCATCCTGTGCTCTTCGATTTCCTCGCAACGGACCGGCTGAAAGGTCCCGTAGCCGACGTGCAGGAGGATTTCGCATAGAGGAATTCCCCTCTGGCCCAGGTGGCGCAACACTTCGGGTGTGAAGTGCAGAGCCGCTGTCGGTGCTGCAATCGATCCCGGCTGTTTGGCGAAGACAGTCTGGTAGCGTTCTCGATCCTGTACCAGATCCTCCCCGGCCTGTCTCCGGATGTAGGGAGGCAAGGGAGGTTCGCCGATCTTGTGAATGCTCTCCCACAGATCGGGTCCCGGGGCGAACTCGAGAAGACGGCTGCCCCCGGAGCTGACCGCGCTCACGCGTGCTCTCAGATCGCCCATTTCGAGTTCCTGTCCCGGCATAGCCTTACGTGCTGGACGCACCAGGGCACGCCAAGTGCGGGGGGATTCTTCCCGTACCAGCAGGATCTCGATCCGCTCCTGCCTGCCAGGGCGCCGTGCCCACAGGCGCGCCGGAAAAACGCGCGTGCTGTTGACGACGAGAAAATGATTCGGACCGAGTATTTCGGGCAGGTCTTGAAAAACGCGATGCTCCACCGTCCCGGTCCCACGGCGCACCACCAGAAGCCGCGATTGATCACGCTTGGAAAGTGGGTGTTGCGCGATCAGATGTTCAGGAAGGGAAAAATCGAAGGAAGAGAGCTTCACGTGCGACTCAATGCCCTGCGCGGGGGAATTTCCTGATGTTCCTAGATGCTGGCCGCTTCTCCGCAGGCGGGATTGCCGGCACCGCACTTTCGAGCTGCCGCTCCGCACGGAACAAACGCGCCGAAAAATTCGCTCCATACAGAGTAATCAAGCTCGACGTGTACACCCAGGCCAGCAAGGCAATGATGAATCCCAACGTGCCATATACCTTTTGAGAATCGAATACAGGCACAAGCTGAGCAAAAATTTTCCAGTCTGCTTCCCAGAAAATGGCTGCAACAATCGCTCCCGAAAACGCTTCGCGCCAGGATATTCTGCAATCCGGCATGAACTTGTATATGAACAGGAAGACCAGCACCGCGATAACAAACCCGGCTGAAAGGATGAACCATCCCCACATCGCGTCGATGAGCGGATCCTTGGCGAATGCCGGTATGTCTTTGTAGGCCAGCGCCTTCTGGGCGTCGATCACCAGCGTGATGCCGGCTGATGCCAGCAGCAGCGTTCCCCCAAAAACAAGCAATGCAATGTTGCGGATCCGGCTTTCCCAGAAGCTCCTGCGCCTGGGAACTTCCCAAGCCCGATTCAACGCATTTTCGAGGAAAGTAAAGATCCAGGCGGATCCCCAGATCACGACAATGAAGGCCGCCAGAAAAAGCAGCGGCGACGGATCCATCAGATCCAGAAGATTGGTTTCCAGGAAGCCTTTTGAACCCGGAAAGAGCTCCACGATCACACGGATTACTTGCTTGCGCAATTGCCACAAATCGAGGATAACAAAAACGATGTAAAACAGAACCAGAATGGCGGGAAACAACACGAACAGCGAGAAATAAGAGATGGCTCCGGCATCCTTCGGCACTTCATGTGTCCACATGGCTCGGGCAGCCTCGACAAAAGCCATGCCGACACGTCTGAGCCCGGATTTTGTCTTGGACATATTGCATAAGTCTAATTATTTTGCGATGTCCTGTAAACAGGATACCGAAAGCGCCCGCAGACCCTAAATCGAAATAATCGAACAAAGCTTGTATTTACAATAATTAATGGAGATTGTACGATTCATGTTTGACTTTGACATATGGGGTGAGGGGACCTACCATATAGGCAGATAGCGTTGGTTTTTGGCTCCGCTTTTGCAGGGCCATGGCTTTGGAATGGTCAGCTGATTGGCGCACCTCTTTTCCGGCCCAGGCATTGGGCCCAGCGAGTGATGAATGAAAGAGCATATTCGGGAGATTCTGCTCCAAATTGGGGAAGATCCGGACCGTGATGGCCTGCAAGGGACGCCGGATCGTGTAGACAAGGCTCTGCGCTTTCTTACCAGCGGCTATGCGCAGAATGCGGATAAGATTTTGAACAACGCCCTGTTCGACGTTAAGTACGATGAGATGGTTATCGTCTCAGACATCGATTTTTTCAGTCTCTGTGAGCACCATCTCCTGCCTTTCTTCGGCAAAGTCCACGTCGCATATCTGCCGGACAAGAAGGTTGTCGGCATCAGCAAAATCGTGCGCCTGGTGGAAATGTTCAGCCGCCGCCTGCAGGTTCAGGAGCGCCTGACGACTCAGATTGCGGAGACCATCAGCGAGAGGCTTTCGCCGCACGGGGTCGGCGTCGTCATTGAAGCCCAGCATATGTGCATGCAGATGCGAGGCGTGGAAAAGCAAAACAGCCGCGCCGTGACCAGCTCCATGCTCGGGACTTTCCGTACGCTGCACCAGACGCGCATGGAATTCCTCAGCCTTATCCACAAAATGAAGCATAACTGATCAGGTTCGAGGCCGCATTTACGGCAGGATTTCTTTCCGTGCAGACCTGAGCAACGGGGCGCCGCGATAGATCTCCCACGACATCAAGGCATACATGGGCAGGTATTCGGCCAGCAAAACCCATGCCGGTTCGTAGACCGGATGATAGGCGTAGGACAGATAGGACAGGAAGCATGCGCCTGTCCAATACACCATGAATGCATAAGGGAAAAACGGAATAGCCAGCGCGGCCCAAGAGAGATACCAGGGATGTACGGTGGTGGCTAGGCAAAGATCAGCCGTCATGATCCAGAATCCGGCATGCAGCAGGTCGCGCGCGCCGCGCACTGGAAAACGCCAGGCAATCAGGATGGTGATTGACACGAGAATAGCCGCAAGATACGGCCCTGTGAGCTTATCCCAGGACTCTCCGAAGCCGACCCTTCCGATAAAGCGGAGGAAGTAGTGGATTCCGGCATTGAACTCAAAGAGCCGGAAATAAAGCCGCAGGGACTGCAGATAGCGCACCCAGGTTGTCGGCGGCAGGTAAAGGAGCACGCCGGCGCCGGCGACCGTAAGAAAGACCGCGATGGCTTTCCATCCCACCCTGCGAACCAAGAGCGGCAGCCAGAGGGCTGGATGAAGTTTGGCAAGGAAGGCTCCTGCAAAGCTCGCGACGGCCCAGGCATTCCTGGATCGATGCATGAGGTAGATCGACAGCAAGATAAGAAACATCATGCTGCTGTCGGAGTGGCCTGAATGGGAAAACTCAAAAATAAAAAAGGGATTCCAGGCCATCAAAAACAATGGCTGCAAGCCGGCCCCGAACCCGAGGAGAAGCCTCCAAACCAGGAGCAACGAGGCGTACTCGAAAAGGCTGAAAACCGCCTTCATCGCAAGGACGGAGGGGCCGAACAGCGTGTACGAAAGACGGAACAGCGCCTGGGATAAGGGCGGATACGCAGTCACGTAAGGCTTGGAGTTTATCATCGGGTAGATCTGCTGGTCCCGGAACTGGGCCAATTCAGGCGCTTCCGGGGGATATCGGTAGGGATCGACTCCCATGGAAGCCAGCCGTGCGTCCCATAGGTAGCGATACACGTCTTCGCTCTGGTCGGGTGCAGCCGGGATTACGCTCAGGCGGAAGAGCAAGGCGAACCCCAGTACCATCAGGATCCCGCG
>Ga0315284_10005356_pt1 | contig 18194 bp, 23 predicted proteins | sample YL17G09_16_MG_FD_203696 | JGI IMG/M metagenome (GOLD analysis project Ga0315284, IMG submission 203696) | Sediment microbial communities from Yellowstone Lake, YNP, Wyoming, USA - YL17G09_16 | ecosystem: Environmental > Aquatic > Freshwater > Lake > Sediment | place: USA: Wyoming | collected...
GTCATCGGTCGACGAGTACCTGGAAAAGGCAGCCGGCGGCGTTGCCACCGCCTTCAGCGAGCTGATGAAGACGCTCTGGAAGGCCCCGGTGGGGAAGGCCGCCCTCATTGGTATCCCCACGTTGGCCGCCGGGTCGGCACTGTGGCACGGTTTGGGAGGCGGGGGTATCACCGACGGAGAACGTCAGTCTGCTACTCTGAGCTACCGCATCAACCGTGGGCTCAACACCCTGACAGACCGTATTCGTGCCGATGAAATCATTGGCGAGTCGTTCGGAAAAACCGTTGGCTCCGAGAGCGCCAAACAGCTCATCGGACTCACGACAGATATGTTTGGCAAAGCGTACGATACCCTCAAGGACAACATGGTCGTCAGCCCGGCCCGCGTTGCCATCTTCGAAGCCCTGAAGAAGGAAGACCCCATTCTGAACGAAGCCGACAACAAAACGTTGCTCGAAGCCTACCACACCATGTCCAAGGTCGCGCCGACACTGGCCACCGACAAGAACGCCGTTCGTTCGTTCCTGACACAGGCCGTCGTCAGCGGTGGTGGGCTGGACTACAACACTATCAAAGGCATTGCCGACGCCGAAGCTTCCGTGGCTCGAGCCCAAGCTGGACCGTCAAAGTGAGGAACCCATGAACGTGAACCTGGAACGTCTGCTCGGACCTGAGAGCGCCCGCAAGTTGCGAACACTGGGGCTTCACAAGATCGCCGCCGCGCGGCTTCGCGCCGAAGGGCACGACATCCCCGGCGACCTGGACCTCAAAACTGCGGTTCAGGCCCTCGGCACCAATCTCTACGTGAAGAACGCCGAGTACAAGCAGATTCTCGCGGGGCTGGTGAGCCTGGACAAGTTGACCCAGGAGGTCTGAGATGGTTCCCGCATTGCACCCCAAGCTTGCCCAGGTCTACCGTCTTGTCGAACTCTCGAACAAGCTCGGGAAGACGGCAGCGGCCTATAAGGACGATCCAGAAATTCTGGCCAAGGCCCTTACCGTAAAGTTGGGCGTCGACAACCAAGTGTTCGATATCGTCAAGGAATCCCTGGACCTGAACGCACTCAAGACGATCGGAAAACCGCTGGCGTGGGGTTTGGGGCTAGGAGCCCCCGCCGTTTTGGGTGGACGACACCTCATCAACAAGTTCTACGACCGCGGCGAAGAAGCTACCGCTGACGTCCGAAACAAAGTTCTTCAGACCGCGCTGGGGCTAGCCGGCATCGGCGGTGGGCTCTACGGCTTGCATCGATTGACCGGCGGAGCGCCTCTGGGCGGCTACCCGCCTGCTGAAGCGAAGCAGGCCTCCAGCAATCTTCTCTCGGAAGACGCCATCGAAAAGCTGGCTACCGTTGGGCTCATCGAGGGCATGTTGTCTGGCCTACCGGAAACAACGCCTGAGGACACCCTGAAACTTGCAGCGGAGATTCGTCTCCTCAACCGTGGGTACGGTATGAACCTGTTGTACGAGATTTGTCACGAATGATAGAACTCTTCCCCAAGTTCATCGAGCTTGATGAGCTTTCGAAGTATGGCGAACCGACGATTCAAATCGTCCGGCCCCACGAATTCAACAAGCTCGCGCACGTAAAGACCGCAAGCGAGGCACTCGACTACATCAAGAACGTCAAACCGATGCCAGGGAAGACCATCATCCTGGTTCTGGCGATGACCGCAGGCGAGTTCTACGGATTCAACAGGAACGGAGATGGTTGGTCTGAAAGACCGATGCGTATCGGTAAAACCATCATCGGCCCTGATGAGGTCCTCCCGAAGCACTACCAATCGTTCGAAAACAGCGCGAACGTTTTTCGGCACCACATCAACAAGGACCCCGAGAAGCGAATCGGCCAGGTAGTCCGGGCCTTCTACAACTGGCCCATGCACCGCGTCGAGCTGCTCCTCGCCCTGGACAACCAACAAGCCGAAGACATCGTCCAGGAAATTGAAAGCGGCAAATATCCGGCATGCAGTATGGGGTGCAAGGTCAAGTACGACGTCTGCAACATCTGCGGCAACTGCGCCCCCAGCCGGAAAGAGTACTGCGACCACGCCAAATACCAACTCGGCGAAACACTCTCAAATGGCAAACCCGTTGGCGTGTGGAACCCATCACCGAAGTTCTTCGACATCTCGATGGTTCGTCGTCCAGCTGACCGGCTCGGCTTCATGATGAAGAAAGTTGCCGAGTCGGTTCCAGAGTTGCACAGTGGCTCCGAGTTGGGCGAATACGTCGCGGAAGCCTCCAAGAAAGTCGCTAACCTGCGAAAGCTATCCCTCATTCAGAAAGTACTGAACGGGAGCATCCCCGCAGCCAAGACCGATTCCGGCACAACTCACGAGGTCAAGCAATTCAATGACGCCGTCGCTGCTCCTGCAGCTGCGAGTATGCCGCCAATCGACGACGCCACGATCCGACAACTGATTTCCTACCGACCAGCTGAAGTGCTGTCGACGCTGGCCTCAATGGGCATCCTGCTGACCACGCCGGAGTTCCTCAAGTACTTCGTTTGGAAGTTCGCTCCAGACATTGACATCCCCGAAGAGTACCTCGACCGTGCAGTCGCAGCGCAGCACCAGGTGTTCAGCGCCCTTGCCGAAAACCCTGAGTTGCTCGACAGCATGGAAGAAACCGGATGCTTGGAATTGTCCCCGGAGAACATAAACCAGGCTCTGGCCGAAAAGATGAGCTCCTGGGTGGAGAAGCGTTCACAGCACCGAGATTGGCTGGTCAAGCGTTCATTTTTTGGGCTCCGGCAGACGACGCCGGATCCTACAACAGGATACACCCCCGGTGATTTTGACCTGGTGAACGTGCGTGACCCGAACACCGGAAAAGAATACCAGACCACCCACTCTGTTGCACGGCGGACTGAGGGTCTTGCCAAGATGCAAAAGCTGAAGAAAATTCTGGGGGGCGGTGCGCTGCTCGCCGGTGGCCTGGCGCTCGCGCCATTCCGTGGAGCGCGCATGGCAGCCCCACTACTTGGGCTTTCCGGCGTTCGGAGGCTGTCCCGGGCAAGCCAGGGCTACCCCCACATTCGGGCGGAGACGGGGGAAAACATCTACCTTCCCACACAGTACCACGGCAAGACCATTTTCCCGGGGACGGAGTTGGTGGAAAAGCAATCGGCCAGCGCCGAATTTGGAATCTCGGACGCAGTCATCAAAATGGCCATGGAGTTCGCTCATCGCCCTCGGGCTCGTAACAAAAAAGTCGCCGCCATTATCCTGGACGAGGGCGGAACCAACTTCGATGCTGCAGCCCTAAAAGTCGGAGACGCCATTTGTCTTTGACTTTGGCTTGTGTAGGTAAATAAAACGTCCTACTATTCCTCGTGAATCGGGGACAAAAAGGAGAGTTTCGACATGGAGCTCCACGAAATCATGACCCGGATCAAGGGAACCAGCACCGACGGTTTGACGAAGACCGCCAGCGCCCCAGCTCCTGGCGCAAAAACCGCCGGGGCGCGTGACAAGCTGCTCAGCGCGCTGGACGGTGTGCTCACCCCAGGAGAAAAAACTGCCGCCGCGCAGCCAGGTGCGAAGCCGGCCACCGGCGAGCTCGTGAAGATGGCCACCGACTTGGCCAACAGCGAGTCCGCGGCCCTGGTGAAGGAGGCGCAGTTTTACGGCGCCGCCGTCGCCGACGGGTTCATGTCTCGCCTCGGGCAGTACGAGTCCGCCGCCGCCAAGGAGCCGGTCCCGACTCTGAAGACCGCTAGCGCGGACGGTGTGCCGACCCAGGCCGAGTTCGAGAAGTTCGCTTCTGAGAACCCGGACCTGACCAAGCAAGCCATCGACCTGGGCTACCTCCACGGAAAGGCCCAGATCGAACAACTGAAAGTCGCCGCGTTCGAAAAGGGCTATGCGGACACCCAGAAGCAGATCGTCGAACTCCAGAAGACCGCCGCAGGGCAGACTCAGCTTCAGAAGGTGGCTACGGAATTCAACTCCGAGAACCAGTTGGCCGCCGAGCTCGAGAAGCTGGCCGAGACCCCCGAAGGACGCGAGAAGCTGGCCGAGATCAAGCGCGGCTACAGCGACACCATGAACGAGCTGACCAAGATGGCTGGCGACACGTTCGACCGGGGCTACGGCGACACCATCAACGTGATCCGGGCGATGTAAAGAGGGCGGATGAACGCAGCCGAGACATACGCCCAGCTGTTCAAGCTGGCTTCGGCTTCCTCCGAAGTGCAGGAGATCAAGAAGCTTGCTCAGGGAGCCCTGGGCAAGGTTTTACGGCATCCCGCGGCCCTGTTTGGGTTGGGCGCTCTTACCGTCGCCGGCGCAGGAATCCCTGCCGCTCTTATCGCCAAGTCCCGAGCAGAATCGTCGGCAGAAGATGAGCGGCTCCGTACTCGAAACCTGGCTTTCGGTGCAGGAGTCGCCTCGGGGCTCGTAGCGCCTCCGATATTGAGGACTCTCTCGAAAGCTACGGGTCTGGGGCTTGTCCCTGGGGGCGCGGGTGAAGAGGAGTTCACGTCGATATGAACTCGATCTCCAAAATCGTGAACGACATTTTGGCGGAAGTGAAGACCGCCAAGCTCACGGACCTGGCAGCCCGGCAGATCGTGAAAGAAGCTTCGGCGCACCCAACAGCGCGGACAACTCTAGGCGAAGGGCTGCAAAAACTCGCCGTAGAACTCCGTTCCGGTTCCACCGATGTGACCGTTGACGACGTCAAAGCTTTCCTGGATGGAGTGGCGAATGCACGCTGAACTTCGTAAGCTCGCCGCCCTTCTTCGGAAGATGAGCGAAGAGCACAAGGACAAGAAACTCGTGAAGTGCGCACAGGTCGCCCAGGCGGCTACCGCCCTGGTTCTCCTGAAGCGCAAGATTGGGTGAGGATCATGGAACTAACCAAGATCGCAGACGTACTGGACGCCATGGCGGATTACGTCGAAGCCAACGAGTCCGAAAAGCAGGCCCAAGTCAACGCCGCCAAGGAGTCGCTGATCGTTTCCATCGGTGAGAAGTACGCCGCCGCCACTGGCGAAACCATCTCAGACGACCTCCTGAAGAAGTTTTCGGGAGCGGACGTACCGTTGTTGGAAGCGATGGAGAAGGTCGCCGAAACCAAGAAGGACACCGACCAAATGACCATGGGGGAGCCGAGCGAAAAGCGCGACTTCTCCGCGGAGCCCGAAAACAAGAAGGAAGCAGCCGAGATCGCCGGTGATCGCTTCCTCCAGTGGATCATTGAGTAAGGAGACAACTTCATGTCGAACCTGAATTCTGTTTTTGACATCCTGCGCGGTTGGCCCGATTCGTCGGCACTCGAAGCGGGCTTCGACCCCGATACCGGCGCCACCCTCCCCGAGGGAACTCTGGTGTATGTAGCAACGCGCGAGTTGCTCCCCGCCAAGGTCCTGCGCATCAAGGACAGCTCCTTGGTGGCCGCCCCCGCCTTGGTTGCCGCCGACCGCGGCAAGTCGTACGTGGTTGCTGGGCTAGGCGGCGCGTGGGCTGGCTTCGCCATCGGCGACATCGTTGAGTGGAATGGCACCGCGTGGAACGCCGTCGTCGCTGGCATCGAGTCCGAAGTGGCCACCGGCACCCGCGTCGTGGTTATCGAAGCCGCCGCGGCCGGCGCTTTCGCTGGCCACGAAGAGAAGGTGCTGCAGTACACCAAGAAGACCGTCTCGGTGGTCAGCGCCGCGCTCAACTACGAGAGCCCTGGCACCAGCGACATCGGGAAAACTGTAGTGGCCACCGGTTCGGGCCACACCGGAAAGCTGGTATCCTACACGACCGACGGGTCGCGCACCTGGGTCATCGACCCGACCACGCCTGCTGACGTCTTCCATGTCGCCGATACGCTGGCCATCACGGGCACCACAACGGTCCCCATCCCCTTCGGTACCGTCACCGGTGCCACGCCTGCCGGCGCCACCTGGGCCGCGACCGTTCCGATCAGCGGCAACCGCATCAAGATCAACGGCGTCGACAGCATCTACGAGAACAAGTACTACGACTACACCGGGACTCACCCGGGCGGAGCGTGGTACAAATCCGCTCGGCAGATGGAGGCCCCGGCCCTCATCAAGGCTCTGACCTCCGGTGTCGTCGCCAGCGCCCCTAAGGACGACGCCTGGATGGTTATCCAAGGAAACGACCAGTACGACAGCCGCTTCGTCAACCGGGTCACCTGCGTCAAGTGCTCAAGCGGCGCTGTCCTCAAGGTCGCAACCGCCATCGCTGACACCCTCGTTCCTGGTGATCGTGTGTGCGCCAACGCGGGCGCGCTGCAGAAGCTCACCGCAGGCGGGGGGATGGAATGGCCTCTCGGCCAGGTGCTGCTGTCCAATGGGATCGCCGGCGCCACGGGCTGGGTTGTCATCGCCACCTACTAAGGGAGAATTGCCATGTCGCAACTGAACTCGCTGTTCGATGTGCTCGCAGGCCTCCCGCCTCACGGCAAGAGCGCCCTGGAGTACAACTTCAAGCAGAAAGCGGCCGAGGCCCCCATCCTGATCGAGGGCATGATCGGCAAGGTCGTAAACGAAGCCGGCGTGCCCGTCCTGACCAAGCTGACCAGCGCCAACGTTGGCGTCGTCATCCCCCCGGACTATCCCTGGTTGGTCATCGAGGGCATGGACACCTCCGACGCCGTCACCGCCAACAAGGTCACCGCCCTGGCCCTCAAGTCGGGCGTGATCTTCAAGGTGGCCACAGCCGGTCCCGGTGGTTTCGCCGTAGGCGACCTGGTGTACGCCAACAACGGCATCATCGCCAAGGTCGTCGCCGCCCAGCAATCCATCGGACAAGTCATCGAAATCAACGCGACCTCCGGCTATCTCGTCATCGCAGCCGGCGGGTCCGGGGTGTAAAGGAGAACCGACATGTCGAACCTCAACTCCAACTTCGACATCCTCCGCGGATGGCCCAACAGCTGCGCGCTCTGGTATGAGTTCAAGCAAAAAGACCTGGTCACCCCCAACATCGAAGAAGGAACCATCGTCGATGTCGAAGCCGGGACCATCCCAGGCAAGCCGGTGGTCGACCGCTACCAGTCGGCGTTGCCGGCCAGCGGCAACCTCGACAACCCCTGGTTGGTCATCCAGGGGCGCGACCAGTACGATGGCCGGTTCACTGGCACCCTGAGCTGCATCAAGCTGCGCACCGGGGTCATTTTCAAGATCCCGACCGTTCTCGCCATGGTCGTGGGCGACCGCCTGTGGTCCGACGTCAACGGCAAGTTGACCAACGTCAACCCCGGAGCCGGGATCTTCAGCTTGGGCAAGGTGATTCAAGTCGACTCCGTCAACGGCTGGATCGTTGTGGAGTCGTAGGCAGTCCCAACAGAAACAGGAAAGCTAAAACGCTTACTCTCAAGGAGAATTCGCAATGAGAACCGAAACCTCGCAGGTGTCCGCGCAGTTCATCAACTCGAACTTCCTCCGGAAGATCGAGGAGGGCCGGGTGAAGGAAGCCCAGACCGAGGGTTCTGCGTTCATCCGTTCCAAGCTCCGTCAGACCTCGTTCGCACGCGAGATCCTGACCCCACTCGTCCTGGCGGACGATGAGATCGACCGCTCTGAGGACACCGACCTCCCGAAGAAGATCGTGGAGAAGGAGCCCGACTCCGTCGCCACGTTCGTGACCTTCAAGGGCACCGGCGACCGGACCTGGTTCAGCGGGCCGCGCTACGCCGTCTACTTCGGCAAGGTCGAAAGCCAGCGCTTCAACAAGAGCAAGTTCGAACTCATGACCTACCAGAACGACATCCGGAAGATCCTGAGCGACAACTCGGTGAAGGACATGGCGGACCAGGAAGACAGCAAGTTCTACGAGACTTGCGTCGCCTGCGTCGCCGGCAAGCCGAACCAGGACCTGACCCTCGGTGGCCCCCTGGGCAGCAGCAACATCGTCACCGCCCTGCAGAAGCAGATCGCCCGGAAGATCCCCATCGGGAAGCTCTTGATGACCAAAGAGCTCTACTACGACCTGCTGAACATCCCCTTCACCACCATCGGTGAAGTGGCCAGCCGGCACTACGACCAGGGTATCGAAGAAGAGGAGAAGCTGTGGGGCTTCCCGGTCATCACCACCATCAAGAACGACATCGTGCAGAACGACGAGTTCTGGGTGTTCGGGCCGGAGAACTTCCTCGGCAACTTCTACCTCCTGCAGGATGCGACCCTGTTCATCAAGCAGGAAGCCGACATGATCGAGTTCTGGAGCTACAGCGCTCCGGGCATCGGTATCGGAAACACCGCCGCCATCACCCGCGTCACCTTGGTCTAAGGGGTGAGTGATGAAGATTGCATTCAACGAAACCCAGACGACCGTCATTCTCAACAACGGTCGTCTGGAGTTGCATCCCAAGGGCTCGCCGGGGCAGAAGGACCGGCGCCAGATCTCCGATTCGGTCGCGGAGCTCCCAGATGTGAAGCGCTTCGCCCAACTCGGGAAGATCAGCGTCCTGCCCCTCGAGGAAGCGGCGAAGCGCGACGCCGTTGCCCTCAGAGGCATTGCCGACGTCAGGGCCACCATCGCCGTGAAGGCCACGAAAGAGGCCGACAAGGCAGCGAGTGTGGCCAAAGCTGCGGCAGATGCCATATCCCCGGCAGTGCCAACCGAAGCGACGAAGACCGAGGCACCCCCTCCGCCTCCGGAAAAGCCGGAAGAGAAGCCGGAAGAGAAGCCCGAAGAGGGGCCTTCCGAGCATGAGGACCGCCCCCGGCGTCGTGGTCGGCACTAGGAGCGCGTGGTGCTTCCGGCATGGTCGACATTTGGGAAAACGTTCAACTACGCGACCTGACCCGTCGACCACCCTCTGTCACTTCAGTTCAAGCGAGGTGAGCCGTGTCCATCACGTCTGGGCAGGTCAGTAGATTCCTACGCGATTTTGCCGACAACAATATCCTGCTGGCCGAAGTCCAGTTCACGGAAGAAGACATCTCTGACGCCATGATGTTCGCGCTAGCCGAGTTCAACGCGATGACCCCCATCAGCAGCTACACCGGCGAGGGCTTCCCCAACGACTGGATTCTCCTCCTGGGAACCGCGGCTCACTTGATGATGAGCGAATCCATCCTGCAGCTCCGCAACATGGCCACTTACCAAGACGGCGATATCCAGAACATTGGAATCGACGACAAGCACGCGCAGTATTCCCAACTGGGGCAGAACCTGAAAGCCGAGTGGAAGGCTACGGCTCAGAAGTTCAAGCAGCAACTCAACATGGAGTCTGGGTACGACAGCTTGTCCTCAGGGTACCGGTACATCTACCCCGGAGCACGGAGCCGCCGATGAACGAGGAGCTTCTCAAGCAGGCTTTCGTGCTCGGCGTGATACGAGCCAGCCGAGATGCTGGACTCGAAAAGACTGCCGTCCCCAATTTCCTCAAGTATATTGGCAACGCCCGGAACAAAGGGCAGGGCGTTCTTGGGAAAGCCCTCAGTGCCGGGCGCATGGGAACATACGGTGGCGGTCCGTGGCACGACGCACTCGTAGCTAGCGTACCCAAGGGTGCCAAGAGCTACCTGCGCGACACCTTGTTTGGTGCTGGCACCGGTGGAGCAATGAACGCCCTGGCCGGCGGAGAAGACCCGTGGTACGAACGCTACGCTCGGGGAGCCCTGGGTGGCGCTGCCGGTGGCTTGGCGTTCCGTGGGAGCATCGAAGGAACCCGCGGTCTGATGGGGGTCGCGTCCCGAAGAAAGTGGTTGGGATCCCACGCTCCGGACTTCGCAAAGCGCCTGGGTTCTTTTGCGAAGCAAGATAAGGCCCATTCGACACTTGGCGGGATCATGCAGTACGCCAAAAGTGGACCAGGTACGATGGGTGAATCTGCTAAGCGCTTTGGCATGTACGCCGCCGGAGGAGTTCCTCTGGCGGCAGCCGGCTTCATTGGTGGCGCCAAAGGAGAAGGAGCGGCCAGCTCACTTCTAGGTGGGGGCGTTTCCCCCGAAGCACAAGCCGCAGGGGTTGCCGCCCCGGCTGTTGCTTCCGCATACCGTCAATTTCCGACTGCACGCTACGCATATTAGGAGCCCCGGATGTCCCCCCTGAGCCAAAAATTGCGAGAGCTGGCAACTCGGCTACGAAAAGAAGCAGTTGACATGCGGCTACCCAAGCCATTACCCAACCCCATGGCCTCCAAAGCAAAGGGAGACCTGGGTTCGCTGAAGCCGAAGTCCCCAACCTCGGGAGCGGCAGAACCCCCGGGAGGTTCCCATGCCTAAGGTTCTCATTCGCATCGGCATCCCTCCGCGTCTCCGGGATGAGATGATGCTGAAGGAAGCGGCCAGCTTCGACATCCCAGCCACCGATGCTGGTATCGAATTTCAGCAGTGGTGGTCCAGGGCTCCGGCAGTTGAACGTGACAAGCTCATGAAGACCGCCTATGCGAACAACATTTCGCTCCTGGATGCTCTAGGCCGGGATGAGGATGATTGAAAGCGCTCATCACCAGCGTTACCCCTTGGTTTCCCAAGCGGGTTCAAATTCAGTGGGACCTCGACGAGGTCACTGAAAGCGGTGTCTTCCACTTCGACGTTGAACGCTCCGGTTCCCCAGGTGGCCCGTGGGCAACCATCGTTGCCAACTTGGCCGACACGTATCTCTACAGCGACCCGCTGGACCAGGAAGAGGCAAATGACCTCTCGCTCGCCCGCGACATCTACTACCGCATCCGCGTGGTTCCCCCAAGTGGGGCACCGAACGCCATCTACTCTGCCATCACAAACTTGGACGGCCAGGCCGAAACCGAAGCCATCGGACCCCGTCCGGTCATGGGCTTTCAAGTTCTCGACCCCGCACAATTCGAACCTGATCCCCTGACGGGAGAGAGCGTTCGACCCCGTGACAAACAGCCAAGTCGCCTGCGACTCCTCCGCCGGAAGATACTCCGGGATGAATACGTTCGGCTTCGCCGCCTAGCAGGTATGGACTTCTGGCTGCTGAAGCGCCGTCACTTCGGGGTACGCTGCCCAGACTGCTACGACCCGGCAACCCGCGAGGTCACCCGGTCACGTTGCCCCGTTTGCTACGGAACATCTTGGACCGGAGGCTATTTCACTCCCGTGGCAATACTGGGTGGATCGCAACACGCCAGCCAGATCCAAACGGACCTCAGCCCACAGACCAAAGACGACGTCAGAATCCGGCGAATTGAGTTCTTGGATTTTCCGAGAATCGACGAAGGAGACCTCCTCATCGAACGGGCGCACAACCACCGATTTTTAGTGAAACAGCGCTACTACACATCCTTGAAGACCGTCACTGTGCATCAAACAGTGACAGCCTCGGAGCTAGAGCGCCAAGCCATTGAATACGAAATACCAGTGACCCTGTGAGAGGAGCCGACCATGCTGAAAGTCGCATTTCAATTGGGAGTGAAGCTGGCCTACGACGAGGCGGAAGGGCTGACCCCACAACAGATGGCCGCGGCCCAACGCCTGTCAGGAATCGGCGGAGGCCTTGCTGGTTCTGCCGGCGGGGGTTTACTTGGTAAATACCTCGGGGGCCGGGCTGCTGAAACGTTCTCCGACAAGGGGTTCTTCGGCGGAGTCGACCCACAAAAGATCGAGCGTGGCCAGCTCATCGGTACCCTGCTAGGCAGTTTGGCTGGGGGAGGAGTTGGTGGGTACGCCGGCGCGCAAGTGCCCAAGTGGCTGAATCGAGAGGCCCCGGCCAAGCACAGATCAGCCGCAGCCCAACCTATTGCCGACCAGGCAGAGAGCGAAACGTCGCTGGGGTTGCTTCCGGAAATCTATGGGATGACGCCAGATAACCGAATGCGCGGTGCCATGGGGCTCGACAATTTCTACCCGGAGTACTAGGTGACGATACCGAAACCTGTAGACTCTGCGAACCCCAACGTTCACTTTTCAACGTCGCTGGTCATCATCGGCGTCTTCGTTGCCATTCTGCGTGAACGATTCTCTCCCGCGACCCCGAGCGACCCGCCCCTGAAATGGCATTGGGTTCCAAGCCTCAAGGACACTGGGCTCTTCATCGAAAGTGGCTGGAACGAAAACCTAGAAAGCCGCAACGTTCGCCCAGGAATCTGGGTAGACCGCGACCAGAACATCTACCAGCAAGTTTCCATCGGCGATCGGGACCAGATGCCGGTTTACCAGAACGTGCGCTTGCAGCTCTACTACGGCATTGGCGAAACCGACATGATGCTCGAATGCACCTCCACGACCCGCGGCGAAAGCATGATTCTGGGGAGCTTGGTGCAGGACTTTCTGCAGATGTCCTCGGACGAAATCCAGGCCGTGTTCAGCTTCCGGAGCATGACCCCGATTGTCCTGAACAGAACAACACCTTTCGACAAGGACACCAAGCTCTGGACGTCGCCGGTGATGTTCCGAGTTCAGTACGAAAACCGTTGGGTAACTCGGCCCATCGCCACTATGCTGCGCGACATTTTGCTAAAGATCGGCGACAAAACGGACCCCGAAAAGTACTTCCGGGACATCACGTTACACACGGAGCTGCCCCGATAACTGCTTGTGAGGTAAGTGGATTTGGCCTACTATTATGGACAAGATGCCACGTCGCCAAGGAAAAAAATGGCTGTAACCGCTGCAACTTCCAACACCTTGGTTGGGTGTGAATCTGCCTAAAGGAGAACGCTCATGCCATTCGTTCGCCCCATCGTGTACGTTTACCAGGAATTCGCCAAAGTCGTTGTGGCCCCGGCAGTCCCGGACCTCAACTGCTGCCTGGTCGGTCCATGCTACCACATCGAGGACTACCCGGCTGACATCGCCGACATCGCTGGGGGTGAGTTCACCAAGACCGGTCTGACCAAAGACGCACCCTGCGGCACCACCGGAACGAGTTCTGGGCGCCCAGACGCGGGAATCACCTTCAAGACCTGGAGCACCCCTCCCGGGCACACCGCGGGCGGAATCCTGGATGAAAACAGCGTCGACTTCGTTTTCAACGAAGTCCTGATCGAGCTCCAATACGGAGCAGACGGCGCCATGGTGCTCGATACCAACGAGTTCACCTCGGCTAGCGGAGACTTCGTCAACAAAAAAGTGAAGGCCGGCGATCGCATCGTGCTCACCAAGGCCGACCTGTCCAAGACCGTGGTGAAGTACGTCAAGACCACACCGACTGGCGCCACAACCCTCGAACTCACCAGCACCAACAAAACCGCTGACGACCTTGGCGTTGGCACCATCCGGTGGCGCGTGGAGCACGCGCTGTCCGACCAGCGTATCGACATGGCCACCTACGTCACCGTAGTGGGCAACGTCATCAACCTCAACACCACACCGACATCCGTCGTCCTGGCGTACGAGAGCCTCACCTGGAAGGTGAACTACGCCCAGATGTATATCGGCTACCGTGAACTGCGGACCGACCTGCAGGATGTGAAGGTCCTCGACAACACCGACGCCATCGAGGCGCTTCTGGGCACCGTCGACGAGCGGAATCCGCTCGCTGTAGGCGCCCAGACCACGTTTGCGAACACCAACACTCCGATTCAGGTCTTCGGCGTCGGAGCCGACACCCTGGCAGGGCAGACCAGCGCCCGGGACCGGATGACCACCCGCGAGGACATCTACGCCCTCGTACCGCTGACCGATTCGCTCAGCGGCGCCGACTGGGTCAGCGTCATCGCCCTGTGGAAGACTCACTGCGTCGCTTTCGCCGATCCCGCGAAGTCGAAGTTCCGCATCGTCATCGGCTCCTACGACATCCTGCCCTCCGAGAAGAGCTCGGCTCCGCCGAGTCTGGTGGGCTCCACCGAAGCAGGCCCGACTGACGGCATCGACGTCTTCGTCGACCCGCACGCCAGCGCCGAATTCGTGACCAAGGGCATCGGCTCAAGCCATCTGCTCGACATCACGCATGCCGACGGCACCCCGGCAATCCTGACCGCCGCCAACGGCAAGAACCTCTTCACGGAACAGACCCCGGCGTACGCCGCCAAGGCTCTGTTGGGCGCCATGGGCGAAAAGCGCCTGCGCACCTCCGCCGTATTCGCCGGAGCCACCTCCGGTGCCGAGCGCTGCGACTACTTCATTCGCGAAGCCATCCTGCAAGCCGAAGGTGGAACCGTCGTGGCGTCGGCCGACGCCTGCAACTGGACCAGCAGCGACGCCGGAGCCTCCACGACCATCACGAAGGCCGGCAGCGGCGCGTTTTCAACCGTTCAGGCAGGAGACGTCGCCCAGGTAACCGGCGGCGCAACGGCGGCACACAACGACGGCTTCCTGGTACTGTCGAAGACCGCCGATTCGGTGAAGATCAACCTGGCCTACGGTGCCGATGCCAACTCTGGCTCCATGAACGTCAGGGTCTACCGCCCCGTGGTTGGCGTCACTAGCGCCACCTGGACGAGCGACCACGTCCTCACTAAGGCCGGAGCCTTCGTGGGCGTCGCCATTGGTGACCTCGCAGTCGTCACCCCCTCGACGGATGGCACAACCGCCAGCCGCGGCATGTGGGTCGTCACCGCCGCCGACGACAACAGCATCACCGTGGCCTACGACGGCACCTACAAGCTCGTGGACCCTGGGTCCGCCATCACAAACGTCGCCGTCTTCCACATGAAGGCAGCGCACGGCGTTGCGGGCATCACCACTCGCAAGCGGCTAACCCGGCTGCGGGACAACACCGCCACGTTCCTCACCACCGTTCTGCCAGGCGAGCTCATCGAAATCCCGTACCCGGCGAACACCGATCCGACCCTGTGGGACACCGCCAAGACCGCTTGGCCCATCGACACCGTCATCAGCAACGAGTTGCTGGGGGCAGATCTCGAGACGCTCGAAGAACTGGGGCCGAACGCCTTCATCGCGGGCTTCTCGGGGAACTGCCACTACCGCATCGCCATCACCCTGGACAAGACCGCTCAGGTCACGGAGCTCAACACCATCACGACCAGCGTGAAGAACATGCGCTGTGTCATGGTGTGGCCGAACGAGGTGTTGCTGCCGACCGAGATCATGAACAACCTGACCGGCGTCCGCAGCCACCAGAAGGGCCAGTACCTGGCCTGCGCCGTAGGCGGCCTCGTCGCCGGATTGCCCTCCCAGCAGGGCTTCACCTACATCGGCATCGGCGGCATCGCGCAGCTGTTCAACTCGAACTTCTACTTCAATGATGACCAGCTGACCGCCCTGCGCAACGGCGGATGGTACGTGTTCGTGCAGGACGGTGAGTCCAGCTTGCCGTACACCATTCACGAAGTCACCACCGACGTCAGCGCCTACGAGTTCGGCGAGCTGATGCACGTCAAGAACTTCGACTACATCGCCAACTCCTACAAGGTCGTCCTCCAGGAGTTCCTGGGCCGGTACAACATCATGCCGGAAACCATCACGAGCATCGTAGCCTCACTGGAAAGCCGGTCGAAGTTCCTTCGGGCGCGCTCGTTCGCGAAGATCGGTCCCCCACTGCTCGACGCCGTCATCGGCCTCGTCGAACAGACCGAGTCCGACATGGTCGAAGTCTACATGGAAATCGACATGCCGAACGTCCTCAACAAGATTGGCCTGCACCTGAAGGCTTAGAGGACCGCGGATGGCTCACGAGGCCTACAACTTCGGTGTGCAGATGGCCCTGGCTGAAGTCGGCCTGGTCAAGGAAGCCGGCCCAGCGTGGGAAGGTGCTAAGCACTTGGGGCAGCGTGCCGGTTCACACCTCAAGGACTTCTTCACCGGCGCCAAAGTGCGAACGGCCCTGGCAAAGTTACCCGAAGCAGCCAAGGCAGGAACAACGTCCGCTGGACCAATCGATAGAAGTCTTGTCGAATCGGCCCTCAGCCACGTGCGCGGTGTCGCTGAGGGTACTGCGAAAAAGGAAAAGCTCTTCGAAGCCATCAAAATGCTGGAGCCAGCGCTGCAGAAGACCCCCTATGAAGCGACCAAGAGAGAGCTGCTGAAGTCACTCGCCCCCTACGCCACCGTGGGCGGACTCGGTGCTCTAGGCGGCGGCGGTTACTTGACCGCCAAGAAGCTATACCCGAAAGCGTTTGGAGATTGAGATGCCCCGGACCGAACTTCTTCTGAAGATGGCAGCCGATCTGGGGCGCGTTGAAGCGGCCCACGAAGCTGCCATCGAGAAAGAAGCCGGTACCGGTGAGATTCTGAAGTACCTCATCCCTGGGCTTGGCGGCATAGCTCTGGGCGCTGCCATCATGGAGAGCGTCAAGACAGATGAGATTGCATCGACCGCTGACAAGATTCGCGAAAGCCTGATGACGACGCCACCGAGCGCGCTTCAGGAAATGTTGACGCAGGGACTTCCGCCCGAGGTAGCGCAGCACATGGCGTACTACCAGACTCCGGCGGAGTAACCGCTCTTTTCAGTAAGGAGTGCGACAATGTCTGACAATGCCCCCATCCAAGACCCTTGGGTAACGAGCGGAGCTGCCTCGGAGGAATGGATGTTCCAGAAGCGCTACATTGAGCGCTTGATGGACCACAACGCCCTGACGGCGGCTCACCCTGACGACACGCTGATCCTGGCGGGGCCACCCCGAGCCATCACAAAGAAGGGGTTGGTTCCACTCGCCAAGATGCTGCCCATCGGCATGGTTCAGCAGATGCAAGTGACCCAGACCAAGCCGACGACTCCGATGCAAGCCATCGGCTCCGGACGCTTGTTCTTCGTCAGCGGCAAGGCACAGATCGCGGCGTCCATCGCCCGGCTCTTCGTGAACGGCCGAAACCTGCTACGAGTGCTGTACACCAACGTCGTCCAAGCCGGCATCGACGTCAGCAGATTCGACGACATCGCCGCGGTCGGAAAAGGGAACCAGTTTTTCGCCAACCTGGACTCCGAGCTATTCCTGATCCCGTTCGGGATGGCGGTCCTCTTCCGAGATAAAATCCACGACGAACTCGGTGCGTTCTACATGGAACTCTGCATGATCAACACCTGGGCCATCGCCGTTGGCGCCGGTCAGAACATGATTCTCGAAAACGTGAACCTCATGTGCGACCGGCTGCGCCCTATTTCGACCCGTGGTCTCGGGAAGACAAACGAGTATGCCAGCGGCACATACACGCCAGCAGAAGATGGGGTAGCCGAGCAGGGTGGCAAGTTGTACGACGCCATCTTCGACGATGAGGCCACCGTCACCACTCAGAACCTGGCCGGCTTCTAGTCCCACGAAAAACCTAGAAGTTCTCGTTCCGGTGTCCTATAATTTCTCTGCATGGGACGCCAGAACCCCATAACCCCCGGTTCCCGAGCACTCCGAACCGGCAATCCTTGTGAAGAAGGCTACGACACCCAGTGGCTCGAACGGGGCACCATTGTAGCCGTCAACCCCAACACCCTCACCTGTGACGTCGCCACAGAGACCCGAGGTATGCTGTCCGGGGTAGCGTTCCCCAACATCATGCAAGACCCCCAGGGCTCTGGGGGGCACGTTGAAGTCCCCCGCCCTGGGATGCAGGTCTTCATTGCACGCGGCTTGGGCACCCCCTTCATCACAGGCTACCAGCCCATCTCAATGAGCAATACGGCTTCCCGCCTGACTTCTCCCGTGCTTCTTGGCTTGAGTGGTCAGGGGGCAGCCTCACCCAAATCTTCGACCGCGGCTTACCTGGGGGCGCTCCCCACGGGGCTTCAGCCAGGCGACTGGCTCCACCTGGGCAACCAGGGGCAGTTCATCGGACTATTCGATCAGGGCATAGTGGGCCTGTACGCCGGCCCCTGGTCGCACGTCATAGCCACCCTTGAGGACGACACCTTGAACATCGCAGGGCGCAACCTCAACCTGCGAACAGGCGGGATGAACCTAATCAGCAAGGACTACGGTGGAACACAATCGCTCCTACTGCAGCTCGGCACCGACCAAATGACCGAGACCGGTTCGGGCAAAGAAAACTGGCCCCTGACTTTCCGAATGGGTGGAGAAGCAGAGGGACTGGTCGACTACCAGATCACTGACCGGCGAGGAACTGTGGTTTACCGAGAAAGCATCTCTCCGGCCGGCGCTGTCACGAAGTCTTTGACGGGGCCTACCCTCCTGGATTGTAAAGAAGATTGGGTAGAAACGATTGGGGGAAACCGCGCCATCGACGTACGTGGCAACGAGTCTCTGAACGTCGTGGGCGACCGAATCGAATCTATCGCTGGTAGTGTTGAATCCGCCATCAGCCAGAACCTGCTGTCACAGGTCATGAACGACCGCACCGATTTTGTGAATCGGAACTGGGATATGTCAGTCGGACGAAACATGAACATGACCGTCTCAGGAGC
>Ga0315284_10005357_pt1 | contig 18194 bp, 15 predicted proteins | sample YL17G09_16_MG_FD_203696 | JGI IMG/M metagenome (GOLD analysis project Ga0315284, IMG submission 203696) | Sediment microbial communities from Yellowstone Lake, YNP, Wyoming, USA - YL17G09_16 | ecosystem: Environmental > Aquatic > Freshwater > Lake > Sediment | place: USA: Wyoming | collected...
TGCCGGGATTACTCCGGAAGCTGATGTGACGGAAAATAAAGACGTTGAAGATGTTCCATTTTGACCCGGCTTGCCGGTGGAGTTTTAGTGGTGAAATTATTAAAGGAAGCGTCCCGGCAAGTTCGGTAACGATTCAATAGTGATAAACCACCTGCAAATGCTTGATAATAAACCGGTTAGTGAAAATGTAGCCGCAGAGCATGCCGGGATTACTCCGGAAGCTGATGTGACGGAAAATAAAGACGTTGAAGATGTTCCATTTTGACCCGGCTTGCCGGTGGAGTTTTAGTGGTGAAATTATTAAAGGAAGCGTCCCGGCAAGTTCGGTGACGATCCACTATGGAGGTAATAAGCAATGTTAGAACAGAATAAAACTGTTGAAAGAAGGCCTGACAATTCAAGAAGAAAACCGTTTGTAAGAAAACCAGCTTCACGGTTCGGATTTTCCAGAAAAAAGGCATGTTTTTTTTGTGTGAAGAAAATGAAAGCGATTGACTATAAGGATATCAACCTGCTCAGAAAACATGTGACCGAAAGAGGCAAGATATTGCCCATGATGGCTACCAGTACATGTGCAAAGCATCAGCGGCTCGTATCAAAGGCAATTAAAAGAGCGAGGTTCATGGGACTTTTGTCCTATATTGAAAAATGAAAGCTGAAAGCCGCAATAAACCACTGGAAATATTTTGGAATATACTGGCTTCGCTATGCCTTATTTATGCAGGCACTTTGTCACCAGTCATGAGCATATTCCTGTTTCTTTCCTGCTTTCCAATACTGCTGGTCATGATGAAATACGGGTACAACCTGGGCTTCATATGCTTTGTTCTTATTGGGCTGGCGCTTATTCTGAATTCAAAGGTCCCTGTAAATGTACTGAAGGTGCCTTTTGATTTTACTTATATTCTGCTCTTTATTTCGCTGGGCATTGGTACGGGAATATTAATCAAGCAGGGGATGCCGGCAACCAGGATAATAATGCTGGGGTCGGGGCTATTCGTCGGTACGGTTTTACTATGGGTTGTTTTTTCGGGAATTATATTCAAAGTAAACACTGTGAATGTTTTGCTCAACGGCATTGACTCAGTTCAACAGCAGGTAATGCAGGAATACAGGAATAATCCGCCCTCGGTCCTCGGAAGTAAAATTACGCTTGACCAGAACCAGCTTATCCAGATGGAAGAACAGCTGAAAGCCATGGTAAAAAGCGTTAAAAACGGACTGCCGGCTCTGCTTGCGGTATTTTCCATTATCGGGGTGGGCTTCAGTTATTTGGTGGGAGCAAGGGTGTTTTCTTATTATGGCATCAGGTTGATGCAGTTGCCAAAATTCATGCTGTGGCGTCCTGCGGAAGACATGGTATGGGGGCTTATACTGGGGGCTATCCTATATATCGTGGGGAGTTACGGGGATAGATATTCTGCCATACATGCGGCAGGGTTGAATATTTGCATATTTTTTCTTTTTATTTATTTTATAGCGGGACTTTCCATAATAAACTATTTCTTTTTTAAGCATAAAATCCCTTTTATGATAAGGGCAATTGGCTACCTGATGTTTATCCTGCAATACCCGGCAGCATTGATCCTGGGTATAGTTGACGCGTGGTTTGATTTCCGCAGTAAAATTGACAGTTGGGAAAAGAAGGCAAGAGAAGAAAAAAACACCGATATAATTTAAAGCTGACAGCTGTTATTTATGAAAGGAGCTATAATTATCATGGAAGTTATTCTAAGGAAGGATAAAGAAAAACTTGGCAAAGCCGGAGAAGTCATCAGCGTAAAAGAGGGGTACGCCAGAAATTTCCTTATACCTCAGGGGATAGCATTAGTAAACACTCCGCAGAACAAGAAGGTATGCGAGAACGAGGCAAAACAAGCAAAGCAGAAAGAAATGAGAGAAATTAAAATATCCGAAAAGGTTGTCAGCAAACTTGAAGATATTTCCTGCACGGTCAGCGTTAAAGTGGGTGAAAATGATAAGATGTTCGGGTCTGTAACCTCAGCTGATATTTCAGAGGCGCTGAAAATCCACGATATAGATATAGATAAGAAGCACATAATTTTAGAAAAGCCCATAAAAGAACTGGGAGCATATACAGTTGAAGTAAAAGTCCATTCAGGGGTAACAGGCAAGTTAAAAGTGTGGGTAGTGAAGGAATAGTAACTAGTGTAGGGTCTCTAACATATCTTTACATATGAAGGGCAGGCTTTGAGATGGATTCAAGGAAAGACGACGAAGGCATATCGAGAATATGGCGAGGAGGAAAGACGAAGAATCAATCCAAAGAGAGCCCTTCCCGAAGGGCTGTCGCCTTTTGTCCATCGTCGGCGTCTCTCGTTGTCCAGATATATTCAATATCAGGACTGCCTCGTTCCTTGCCGCTGAAGCAAAATGCTTCCAGCATATGTCAAGATATGTTAGAGACACTACACTAGCAGGGGAGCCAGGTATGCGTGAAACAATTACAAAAGTACCTCCTCAGAATATTGAGGCGGAGCGGGCGTTACTGGGTTCAATGATGATTGAAAAGGAAGCAATATTAGAAGCTATTAACATCGTTGACAAGGATAGTTTTTATGAGAATGCGCACAGCAAGCTTTTCCAGGTGATAATCAGCCTGTATGATAAAAATAAAGCGGTGGACATTGTAACCGTATCCGAAGAACTTAAGAAGCTGAACCTGCTTGAGGCAGTTGGCGGAGCTGCTTATCTGACAGACCTTATTGATTCGGTAGCGACTGCCGCAAATATTGAATACTACTCAAAAATCGTAAAGGAAAAATCAACCCTCAGAAAACTAATATCCGCCGCAAATAAAATCATCACGGACAGCTATTCCGATAACGAAGAAGTGGATGATTTAATGGATAAGGCTGAACAGGCAGTCCTTGATGTATGCCAGGACAGGCTGCGCACAGGTTTTATACCGCTGTCCGATATGATACATGACAGTATAGAGGAAATTGAAAAACTTCACAATAAGAAAGACCATGTTCCGGGAGTGCCGAGCGGGTTTACCAAACTTGATGAGTTAACTGCAGGTTTTCATCCTTCAAACCTGATAATAGTGGCAGCAAGGCCGTCAATGGGCAAGACATCGTTTTGCCTTAATGTAGCGGAACATGTAGCAATTAAAAAGAAAAAAACAGTTGCGATATTCAGCCTTGAAATGTCAAAAGAGGAACTGCTCTTAAGAATGCTTTGTTCTCAGTCAAAGGTCAATTCCCGTGATGTCAGGACGGGATACTTTCACAGAAATGACTGGGCTGCCCTGACCAATTCAGCCGGGCTGCTTTCCACTGCGCCTATATATATTGATGACAGCCCTTCGCTTTCAGTGCTTGAAATGAAGTCCCGCGCCAGGCGCCTGCAGGCGGAGCATGGCCTGGATATGATTATAATTGACTATCTTCAGCTTATGGCCGGCAGGACCGGCCGGTCGGAATACAGGCAGCAGGATGTTTCAGAAATATCCCGTTCATTAAAAGTCATGGCAAAGGACCTTAAAGTTCCGGTGATAGCGGTATCGCAGTTATCAAGAGAAACCGAGAGGCGGGAAAGCAAGAGGCCTGTTCTGTCCGACCTGAGGGAATCAGGCTCCATAGAACAGGATGCAGACCTTGTGCTGTTTATTTACCGGGAAGAGGTTTACAAGCCGGATGAAACAGAAAAAAAGGGTATGGCGGAAATAATCATCGGCAAACACCGGAATGGGCCGCCAGGCAAGGTGGAACTTACATTTCTGCTTAATTTTACAAGGTTTGAAAATTCTACAAAGCAGAGTGAAGAATAGGGTTAATTGATGGGTAAAATACTCAGGCCGACATGGGCAGAAGTGGATGTTGCTGCCTTCAGGCACAACTATAACGAAATAAAAAAGAAGCTCGGGAAAAATGTTGACATACTTTCCGTAGTAAAGGCGGATGCGTATGGGCATGGCGTTCTTGAGCTTGGAAAAGCCAGTGTTGAGCTCGGGGCAGCGATTTTGGGCGTGGCGCTGATTGAAGAGGGGATACTGCTCAGGAAAAAAGGGTTTAAGGTGCCGGTGCTTGTAATGGGGAGCATTTATCCGCTGGAAAATTTTAGCGAGGTCCTGCGGCACAACCTTATTCCTGCGATATGCAGTATGATGGCTGCCAGAAAATTTTCGCAGCTTGCCCGGAAAAAGAACAAAAAATTCCCGGTTTTCATTAAGATAGATACGGGCATGGGAAGAATCGGCATTTCAGATAAAAACGCTGTGGGGTTCATAAAGGAAATTTATAAACTTCCGGGCATGAACATTGAAGGGATATTCACGCATCTTGCATCCGGGTCTACCGATACAAACTTCACTCTTGAGCAGATTGAAAAATTTAAGCGGATATCAACGCAGCTGGACAGGGCCGGAATTTGCATAAAGTATAAATCCGTTTCAAACAGCACCGCAGTCCTGAAGTATCCTAATGCCCATTTTAACCTTGTGCGCCCGGGAATAACTTTATATGGCATGCTTCCTTACAGGAATGCGGACAGGGACATCAGCCTTAAACCGGTTCTCAGCCTTAAGACAAAGATAGTATATCTTAAGAGAGTTACAAAAGGCACTTCGGTAAGTTACATGAGAACCTGGAAGGCAAAAAGGAATTCTTTTATTGCCACCCTGCCGATAGGCTACGCAGACGGGTTTAGCAGGCTTAATTCCAACAGGGGGGAAGTGCTGGTAAACGGCAGGCGCGTCCCGGTCGTAGGCAATGTTTGCATGGACATGTGCATGATTGACGTAACCAGCCTCCATGGAGTTCAAATCGGAGATGAAGCTGTATTAATAGGCAGGCAGGGGCATGAGGAAATAACGGCAGAAGAACTTGCGGGCAGGATTGGCGCTATAAATTATGAGGTTACCTGCTGTATAACGAAAAGAGTGCCCAGGATATATAATTATGGCAAGTAAAAACCCCTTAGAATTATTAGGCAAGAATGTCTTAATCATTGCAAATCATGTTGGTGAAGCAATCAAATTATTTGTTCAGTCAGTGCAGTATGCATTAATCCCTCCCCTGGAAATCAATAATATAATGAAGCAGATGGTGGAAATTGGCATAAAATCGCTAAGCGTCATTTCACTCTCGGCGCTGTTTACCGGCATGGTCTTTGCTTTTCAGATAGGTTATGTTTCCACGCTCTGGCTGGGTTCGCCTTCCTTCCTGGGGCTTGGAACGACGCTGGCAATCCTGAAGGAAATGGGGCCTGTTATATCGGGCCTTATATTATCCGGCAGGGTGGGAGCGCAGATAACTGCTGAGTTAGGCACCATGAGAGTGACCGAGCAGATAGACGCCCTTTATACCCTGGGAACAAACCCGGTGAAATATCTCTATGTGCCGAGGATGGTAGCCTGCATGATATCGGTTCCGCTGCTTGCGATTTATGCGGATGTCATCGGCACTTTCGGTGGATTTTTAATTGCCCTGCAGAAGTTTAACATACCGCCACCTGTTTACTGGGATGAAATCGTAAACATGATAAAAATGGATGCAGTGTGGCATGGGCTGATAAAGGATGTGTTTTTTGGGCTGATAATAGTCATAGTGAGTTGTTATAAAGGGTTGACCTGCAGAGGGGGGGCTGAAGGGGTCGGCAAAGCCACAACCTCCGCAGTGGTGGTTTCAATGCTTTTGATTCTTGCTTCTGATTTTCTGTTGACGACTTTCCTTATGATGATAGGCATAGGGACGGGGTAGAGGAATGCGTTTAAATGATTAAAATAAGAGGCCTGTATAAAAGTTTTGGAAACAATAAAGTCCTCAATGGTATAAACCTTGATGTAAATGAGGGAGAGACGCTTACGATAATAGGCGGCAGCGGTGAAGGCAAGACGATACTCCTGAAGACTATGATAGACCTCGTCACCCCGGACAGCGGGGTGGTGGAAATTGACGGTGTTGATATAACCAAACTTAAGGAGAAAGAACGCGCTGCCGTGCAGAGCAAATTCGGGATGCTGTTTCAGGCTTCTGCGCTGTTTGACTCAATGACCGTGGGCCAGAATGTAGCTTTCGGGCTGCGCCATTTGACAAACCAGTCTGAAAAAGAAATAAATAAAACGGTTCTCAAAAACCTGCGGATGGTAGGCCTTGAAGGCATTGAGAATCTCAAGCCCGAAGAACTATCCGGAGGAATGAAAAAGAGGGTTTCTCTTGCCAGGGCGATTGCCAGGGACCCGAAATACATTCTTTATGATGAACCGTCAACCGGGCTTGACCCGATAACAGCGGATGTCATCAATGACCTCATAATAAATTTACAGAAAGAATTAAAGATAACCTCCATTGCCGTGACGCATGATATGGTAAGCGCATATAAGATTTCCAACCGTATAGCTATGCTTTATGACGGTAAAATAGAAGAAATAGGCACTCCGGATGAGATAAAGAATTCAAAAAACCCTGTAGTGAGGCAGTTCATTATGGGCAGCAGCAAAGGGCCTATAAAAAGATAGCCATAAAATTATTTGAATTTTTCAAAGATATACCTTATGTTGCGCAATATATATTGTCCTCTTGTACAATTTTGATACCTGACCTTGGCGGGGGTTGTTTGGAATAAAATAGAACAGTCGTTCCGTCGTTCCGTATATCCGTAACAGCAGTGGCTTTTATACGGGACTACGGAAATACTGAACGACGTAAATACGGTATTTAATAGAAAGGATGTATTTATGATTAGCCAGGAAACGAAAGTAGGCTTGTTTGTTCTAATAGGAGTTGTAATCTTTGCAGTTGCCGTAATTTTATTTGCGGACGTTAATCTCCAGAAGGGGTATGAGTTGAAGGTTGTTTTTGACAGCGCTGAAGGCTTGTCCGAACAGGGACAGGTAAAAATGGCGGGAGTTGAAGTGGGAAAAGTGAAGGAAATAGCACTCATACAGAATAAAGCGCTGGTTACAATTAACATGAAGTCCAAGGTCAAGGTTTACAGAGACGCTACCGCAAAAATTGTTTCTGTGGGCATGGTGGGAAACAAGTTCCTTGAAATGACAGCAGGAACAAATACTGAACCTGCTCTTATAAAGGGGGATGTCATAATAGGGACAAACTCGGTGAGCCTGGACAGCGTAATAGAGAATGCAAATGTGGGTATAGACAGCCTTATTGAACAGTTCAAGATTTTTGAGAAAAACGGCAAGCTTGACACCACTTTAACCCAGATAGCGTTTAATGTTGAAGAAATTGTATCAAAACTTAACGATTCGCTTGGTAAAAACGGTGATAGTATAAAAAGCACGGTGAAGAATATAAATACCATATCTGAAGACCTCAACCAGATTTCCGAGCGAATCAAGGGCATGCAGCTGGAAGAGAGCGTGCTGAGCAAGCTGATTGCAGACAAGAAGCTTGGCGAAAAAGTGGAGAGCATAATCAATAACCTGGAAAAAGTAAGCAAGAATCTGGAAAAAAGATTCAGGTAGAAATATAGCTGGTCCAAAAGGAGTTCCCCCATCTGTAAGAGTGGGGGCGAGAGCATGGACCCCGATTTATCGGGGTTGGACGAAGTCCTTATTAATGATACCACCCCGATGTTTCGGGGCAGTTAAGATTCATTTGGCCGAATTATGAAATCAAAAGTTATCTACATATGTCAGGAGTGCGGCCGCCAGGAAGCAAAGTGGATTGGCAAATGTCCTGATTGCGGAAACTGGAATACCTTCATTGAATCAATAAAGGAAAAGAACAATGGCGCGCGCGCCAGGAGCAGTAAATTCACCGCTGAAAATCCAAAAAGCATTTCCGACATACCGGTAAAAAATAACGAAAGAATAATTACAGGCATATCAGAATTTGACCATATATTGGGAGGTGGGATAGTGCCCGGGTCGCTGGTCCTGCTGGCGGGACCTCCCGGCATTGGCAAGTCCACCCTGCTTCTTCAGGTAGCTGAGTCGCTTTCAAAATCCGGAAAGAAATGCCTGTATATTTCCGGTGAAGAATCACTTGAACAGATTAAACTAAGGGCAGACAGGTTAAAGGTCAGTTCAAAACAGCTGTTGGTCTACTCCGAAACAGACCTGCAGGAAATAATCGCGCAGGTCCAAAAAATCAAACCTGATGTGGTGATAATTGACTCAATCCAGACAGTTTTTAACCCGGATTTATCCGCCCTGCCCGGAAGTATCGGGCAGGTGCGGGAATGCGCAGAAGAAATTAACCGCGCGGCGAAATCGGAAAGGATTTCTATCATAATATCGGGCCAGGTCACCAAGGAAGGGTCAATAGCAGGCCCCAAGCTTCTTGAACACACAGTTGATACCGTTCTTTATTTTGACGAAACTAAAGACAGTTTTTACAGGATTATCAGGGCTGAAAAAAACCGTTTTGGCCCAACCGCCGAAACGGGTATATTCCAGATGACAAAGGAAGGGCTGGAAGCGGTGGAAAACCCTTCAAAAATGTTCCTTGAGTCCAGGCCTGTGGATGCGGCAGGCTCAGTCATACTGACGCTTATTGAGGGGTCCAGGCCGTTATTGCTTGAACTGCAGGCGCTGATTACCAGGACGAATTTCAGCATGCCGAGGCGGCAGGTGAGCGGGCTGGATTACAATAGAGTCCTGTTGCTTGTGGCAGTAATGGAAAGGATTCTGGGGCTCGGACTTGAACATTACGATATTTTTCTTAATATTGCCGGTGGGGCAAGAGTAAATGAACCTGCCTGTGACCTGAGCATAATAATGGCAATTTATTCGGCATATAAGAACAAACCTGTTGATGAAAATACAATAATTATCGGGGAAGTCGGGCTGGCTGGCGAGATAAGGGCTGTTAATTCCATTGAAAAAAGGATAAATGAAGCAAAGAAACTGGGTTTTAAGACCTGTATCATACCAAAAGGCAACATGAGAAATTTATCATACGATACACTTAATATAATCGGAGTTTTAACAATAAAAGAGGCGGTAAGGTTCATAGATGTTGAAAGGAGATAGAAACATATGTTCATATGGATAGTGCGTTCAGTCGTTATCATATTAGGGTGGATTATAGGTTATATGGAAGGCCATGCAATAGGAATTTTAATAGGCACAGGAATTGCCGTAGTAATAATATTCATTGAAATAATGATTGAAAGACTTGCCTTGGACACGATGATTTCCGCAGGAGTCGGCATTGCAATGGGGCTTATAGTGGCTAAGTTACTGGATTATTCCGTGCTTCAGATAGGAGACGCCAAAGTTATTGATTTCTTCAAAGATTATTCATTATGGATAAAGGTAGCTATGGCTTATATAGGTATGGTCCTGGCTATTAGAAAAAAAGACCAGCTTGATTTGCTGGATAAGAACCTTTTCCCAAGCGGGGGCAATAAAGGCAAGTCGCTTATGAAAGTGCTTGATACAAGCGCTATTATTGACGGCAGGATTGCCGATATCTGCGACACCATGTTCATTGAAGGCACACTCGTTATACCGGGCTTTATTTTAAAGGAGCTGCAGTCAATAGCTGACTCAGTTGATTCAAGCAAGAGGGCGCGCGGACGGAGAGGGCTTGATATTGTAAAAAAATTAAAAGACAACAAAAAAATCACGGTGAAGATATTTGATAAGGACTATCCAAAGATTTCTGAAGTTGATGGGAAAGTGGTAAAACTGGCGGAAGACCTGGGAGCAAAGATAATAACTTCGGATTATAATCTAAACAAGGTTGCTTCCGTTCAGGGGATAACGGTACTAAATGTTAATGAACTTTCAAATGCCGTCAAACCTCCGGTTCTTCCCGGGGAAGAATTGAAAGTGTTTATACTGAAGGAAGGCAAGGAGAAAAAGCAGGGCATAGCTTACCTGGATGATGGGACCATGGTGGTGATTGAAGACGGCAAGAACTACATAGGGCAGAAGGTGGATGTAACCGTCAGCAGTATAATGCAGACACCTGCCGGAAGAATGATTTTTGCCCGCAAGGGAAGATAGGAACACAGGGGAATTCTCGCCCCCCAATGTTTTACTTTGTAAAACAAAGATGAATGGGGCGGGTAGTCCCCCATGCCTTGTCCCCGTTTTCACAGGGACATTGGGGGGGACTATCGCAGGATTAGAAAGGGTTTTATGAAAAGAAAAGTTGTTGCAATCATCACAGCGGCAGGAAGCGGATTAAGGATAAAGGGGCCCGTAAAGAAACAATTCAGGGAACTTTCCGGCAAGCCGGTTATTGCCTGGACCCTTGATGTTTTTGAGAAGTCAAAAATAGTCAATGAAGTCATGCTGACGGTTCCCCGGGGCAAGGAAAGCTATGTAAGGAATAACATAATAAAAAAATACAATTATAAAAAAATCGGCAAGATTATTTCGGGAGGTTTGCACAGGCAGGATTCTGTTTTTAATGCCTTAAAACAGGTCAATGGAGATTGCTCGGTGGTAGTAATACATGACGCGGTGAGGCCGTTCGTGACCGAAAAAATGATACACGATTCAGTCATGACAGCCGAAGAGCACGGGGCAAGCACGGTTGCAGTGCCGCTTATTGATACCATAAAGAAAGTTGACAGCAGGGGTTTTGTCCTTACCACCATAAGCCGTGAAAATGTGTGGAAAACTCAAACCCCGCAGGCTTTTCGTTACGACCTGGTGATGCGGGCGCATACAAAATTTTTCAGGGACAAGTTCCGCGTTACTGATGATGCGGTGATGATTGAAAGTATCCAGGAAGCAGTCAAGGTGGTGATGGGGAGTTACCGGAACATCAAGCTTACTTCAGCTGAAGATTTTGCCATTGCGGAATCCCTGCTCAATGCGGAAACTAAAAAAACAAGGCATGGTATCGGGTATGACATCCACAAACTTGAAGCAGGAAGGAAACTTATCCTCGGTGGCGTGAAAATTCCTTTTAATAAAGGATTTATAGGCCATTCAGACGGTGATGTCCTTGTCCATTCCATTTGCGATGCAATACTCGGCTCAATAGGAGAGGCGGACATCGGAGTGCATTTCCCGGACACAGACAAGAAATACAAAGGGATTTCATCGCTTTTACTTCTTAAGGAAGTAATGAACATCTTATCAAAAAGGGGATATAATATTAACAACCTTGATTCAATGATTATTGCCCAGTCTCCCAGGATAACCCCTTATGTTGAAAAGATGAAAAAAATGCTGGCGCAAGTCCTGAATACAGGAACAGGCAGTATAGGCATAAAAGCCACAACCAATGAAAACATCGGGCTGATTGGACAGGGAAAAGGGATAGCTGCCTATTCCGTGGTATCAGTCATCAGGAAATAAGAAAAATCATGTCTATTTTCATTCACAATACTCTAACCGGCAAAAAAGAAGAATTCAAACCTCAAAAAAATAATGAAGTAAAAATGTATGTCTGCGGAATTACCCCTTATGATGAATGCCATATAGGCCATGCCAGGTGCTATGTGGTTTTTGATGTGCTCAGAAGATATCTGGCATACAGGGGTTATGAAGTGAAGTATGTTCAGAACTTCACAGACATTGATGATAAAATCATTAACAGGGCTAAAGAGCTCCACATAACAACGGGAGAACTTGCTGAGAAATACATAAAGAACTATTTTAACGTGATGGATAGGCTGAATGTCAAGCGGGCTGACGAGTATCCGCGGGTAACGGAAAACATAGAGAAAATAATAAGCCTTGTCCAAACACTTATTGATAAAGGTTATGCTTACCCTGTTGACGGCGATGTTTTTTATTCGGTGGACAAGTTTGAACAATATGGGAAATTATCGCACAGGAAAAAGGAAGACATACTTGCGGGGGCAAGAGTTGAGGTAAACCAGTCAAAGAATAACCCGCTTGATTTTGCGCTTTGGAAAAAATCAAAGCCTGACGAACCGTCCTGGCCTAGCCCATGGGGACCGGGCAGGCCCGGCTGGCACATAGAATGCTCTGTGATGAGCACTGAATATCTTCAAACGGAAACCCTGGACATACACGGCGGCGGTATGGACCTTATTTTTCCCCATCACGAAAATGAAATAGCCCAGTCTGAAGCTGCCACAGGCAAAGAATTCTGCAGATACTGGATACATAACGGCTTTGTAACCATCAACCAGGAAAAAATGTCCAAGTCGCTTGGAAATACTTTTACGCTTTCCCAATTGCTTAAGAAATATGACCCGATGGTACTGAGGTTCTTCCTGCTGAGACAGCATTACAGCAGCCCGGTTGACTTTTCCGATGACAAGCTTGAAGAGGCAAAGAAGAGCTTGAACGGAATATTTGAATTAAGTAACCAGGATGTTAAAGCAGCCAGCCCGGGGAAACAAACAGGCAATGACAATGGGTTCTTGGAAATGATAAATAATACGGAGAAAGAATTCCAGCTTGCCATGGATGATGATTTTAATACCGCAGGCGCCATAGGCAGTATATTTAAACTCATAAGAGAACTGAACATAAGAATCAGTAATAAACAACCAATAGCGCAGGGGATATTAAAAATAAAGCAGTTATTTAATGAAGTTCTTGGAATTAATTTTGAAAGCTTTTCAGAGGAATTAAGCGATGCGCTGAAAATAATATTAAGCCAGCGTGAAGAAGCCCGGAAAAACAAGGACTGGAAAAAGTCCGATGAAATAAGAAATAAATTAACGCAAATGGGTTATACAGTAGATGACACGCCTCAAGGTTCCCGCTTGAAAAAAATATAATAAGGGAATCATAGCTGTCTGGTTAAAATATTGACGACCTGTCCTTCCGAAGCTTTAGCGTAGGAGGACAAATGTCATTGCGAGGAACATTGTGACGAAGCAAGTTGTCATTGCGAGGCAGTTTTGCCGAAGCAATCTCAATATTTCTCACTATGAATTGAGATTCCCACGGTCACTCGTTTCACTCGCTCCCTCGGAATGACAGTTATCTGGTGGTTGAACAAAGTTCTGACGAGAATATTTTTACCGGACAGCTATGTAAGGAAATATATATTAAATGGCAATTCCCATCTGTCCTTACTTCAACATCTGCGGAAGCTGCACTTTGCAGGATATAGACTATCCTATCCAGCTTGAAAATAAAAGAAAACTGCTTTCCGAGACTCTAGAGTACGATGACATTAAAGTCTTTTCCGGCAAACCTTATTATTACAGAAACAGGATGGACATGATTTTCCATTCGGGAGGGCTTGGGTTCAGGGAAAGGGGCAAGTGGTGGAAAATAGTTGATATTGAGAAATGCGCCATATCAAATGACAACCTGAATTTGAGGATAGCAGAAATCAGGGCATATTTCAGGGATGCCGATTATTTTGATGTTAAGAAAAAAACGGGCACCTTCCGCTATGCTGTAATAAGAACGCCCGGAGAAGATTCTTCAATAGCTTTTGTGCTTAACGAGGACTCGGACAGACTGAAACAGGGAATACAGAAAGTCCTGGAGTTCTCACTGGCTACCTCAACGAACAACATCATAACTGCGCTGGTTAATAAAAATACCGATGTCAGTGTTTCAGACAATTTTTCCATAGTAAAAGGCTCCGGAATGCTGAAGGCGAAACTTCTGGGCAGGGAATTTTTATTCAGTGCCCAGGGTTTCTTCCAGAACAATGATGAAATGGTAGACAAAATGCATTTATACTGCCGGGACATATTTAAAACTTATGATACAAAAAGAACCCACCTGCTTGATTTTTACGGTGGAGCGGGGACTTTCGGCATAAACAATGCCGGCTTATTTGAGGGAGTAACAATAGTGGATAATAGCGGGCTTTCAATTGAAGCGGCAGTCAGGAATATTGAACTTAACGGGATAAAAAATGCAAAAGCGGTTTTGCTTGCGGATAAACATATAAGCGAAATCCAACTGCCGGAAAGGCTGTTTGTTGTTACAGACCCTGCAAGGTCGGGCATGCACCCGAAAGCCATTAAATACCTCAATGAAACAAAACCTGCGGTTATTATATATGTTTCCTGCAACCCCAGGCAGTTGAAATTAGACCTGATGAAACTGGGAGAATATAAAATAAAGAGCGCGGCTTTGTTTGATTTTTTTCCTCAGACGGGGCACCTGGAATCTGTGGTTGAGCTTATATAGTATTCAACTGCCGTTTACGGAACATTTTCAGCAGTTCAAACCAAAGCACGCTCACTATGCCTGCCGAAAGGCAAATAAACAGGTCATGGGCATGCAGGGGGGAAAATTTAAACAGGTTTCTTAAAAAAGGCACATACAGCACAAGAAAAAGAAAGGCCACAGTCCCGCCAAGTATCCACCATAAAGACTTATTCTTTGTCCTAAGAACTTTAATAATAGATGACGACCAGGATAGATTAACAAGTATCAGGCCGAGATTGGCAACTATTAATGTAGTGAATGTAAGAGCGCGGGCTTGAGCTTCACTATGCCCGATATAATTTGAAATTCCGAAAACAGCAAGAACTACCAATAGGACGGAAAGCCCCTGCAGCAGGCTCATCAAAACAGTTTTCTTCCCGAACAAAGGTTCATCCAGCCTCCGCGGCGGATTGGACATCACATGCTCCTCTTCCCTGTTGGACTCAAATACTACGGAGCAGGCAGGGTCAATTATAAGTTCCAGGAATACCACATGCACCGGCATTAGCACCAGTGGCCAGTTAAAGAAAACCGGCAGTAATGATATTCCTGCTATGGGCACATGGACAGCGAATATGTAAGACATGGCTTTTTTAAGGTTTTCAAAAATGCGCCTGCCTATCCGGACCGCTTTTACTATTGAAGAAAAATCATCGTCAAGCAGGACCAGCGCAGCCGCTTCTCTTGCCACATCAGTTCCTCTTTCTCCCATTGCTATGCCTATATGCGCGGATTTTAAGGCAGGAGCGTCATTTACTCCATCTCCTGTCATAGCCACTACTTCCGAATTTGCTTTCAGCGCGTTAATAATCTGCAGTTTCTGTTCGGGCACAGTGCGGACGAAGAGATTAACATTTTTTATGCTTTCTTTTAATTCGGCTTTATCCATTTTTTCAAGCTGTTCTCCGGTAATGAACCTGTCGCAGTTGGCAAGCCCTATCTGGCGGGCTATCTTCTGCGCGGTGCCGGGATAATCACCGGTAATCATTATCACCCTGATGCCCGCATTGTAGCATTCCTTTATGGCAAGCGGGACTGTGGGGCGCACAGGGTCTGTAAACCCTATAAGCCCTAAAAATTCAAAGTTAAAATCATGCTGTTTACCCGGCAGGTTCTTTTGACTGAAATATGCTTTAGCCGCGCCTATGACCCGGAGGCCTTTTTCCGCCAGTTTCTCTATCTGGGCGTGTATTTCCTGTTTGCGGGCATTGTTAAAATGGCACAGGTCCATTATAGCTTCAGGAGAGCCTTTGACCGCAATTATATAATCCTGCCCGTCTGATGATTTCCATACATGAGATATAGCCAGCAGTTGCTTTGACAGCGGGTATTCTTTTAATAGTATCCAGTCATTATGTATATGGCCTGTATTTGACAGCTTCATGTGGCTAAACTGTTTAAGCGCTTTTTCCATAGGGTCAAACGGGTCTACTTGGCTTGCAAGCAGGCTGAATTCAAGCAACTCATGGAAGTTTTCAGGGAGGGGTTCATTTTTTTCAAAATCAACGGTGAAAAATTCACCTTTTGCGAATATATTATTTACTGACATCTGGTTCATGGTGATAGTCCCTGTTTTATCAACGCAGAGCACCGTGGCTGCTCCGAGCGTTTCTACGGCAGGCACTCTCCTTGTGAGGACATTATTCCGGGAAATACGCCAGGCGCCCAAGGCAAGAAAAATAGTGAACACCGCAGGAAACTCTTCAGGCAATATTGCCATTGCCAGCGTAATGCCCGAAAGGAAACCGGAAAGCCAACTGCCTCTGAATACTCCGTAGGTTATGACCACCAGGGCGCATAAGCCCAGCCCCAGGAGAGCAAGGTTTCGCACCAGTATCCTGATTTCTTTCTGCAGGGGCGTTCTTTCAACTTCCACCTGCTGGAGGGCTTTGCCGATTTTGCCGATTTCCGTGCCGGCGCCGATAGAGGTTACTTTTGCTATACCATGCCCCTGTACCACCAGGGTACCTGAAAAAATAAAAGGAAGGTCATCTCCGCCGGGCTTTGTCTGGGTTTTTTTACCCCCCAATGTTTTACTTTGTAAAACAATACATGGGGGACTGTCGCCATCCCATTCCGCTTTCCTGACAGGAGCGGATTCGCCGGTCAGGAGAGATTCGTCAACCATAAAATTTGAGGTATCCATAAGGACTGCATCGGCAGGTATACGGTCGCCTTCTCTCAAGACCATTATGTCATCAACCACTACTTCCCTGCCGGCTATGCGTTTTTGTTCCCCATCGCGGATTACAAGCGCCCTGGGGCTGGATAGGTCTCTGAGCGCTTCAAGAGCCCGTTCTGTTTTGCGTTCCTGATAAAAGGTTATGCCCATTACTATAAAAACGAAGCCAAGAAGCATTGCCGCTTCCTGGACATCGCCTATTAAAAGGTATATCACACCGCAGGCAACAAGAAGCAGAAACATTGGTTCGCGCGCCACTTCAAAAGCGATAACGAAAATGTTCCGCTTTTTTGCGGAAGGCAGTTCGTTATAACCGTATTTTTTTAATCTATTGAGAGCTTCCTGACCGGAAAGGCCGGAGGTTCCGTAATGATTTAAATTGTTATTCATAATAGGTTATTGTTTTTTAATGGGGACAGCTGTCCCCATTAAAAAAAGGAAAAACAGGTTTTCATTTTATTGTTGCGACAATAAAAATTCAGGAAGTCCCGTAGTGAGCTACTGCCATTTGGCCCGGTATGAAAACCTGTTCTTCCTTTATAGATATTACAAACTTATTGATAAAGAATATATCACATAAAACATGGATTGTCAAGAAAGAAAGCCGGGATTTTTGGGATTTTTCACAAATAATATGGTATAATAAATGAGCGGGGCATATATCACATGAATAAAAAAATATTAATTAATGGTATTATGGTGTTTTCAATAAGTCTTTTAATTTACATGTTTACTCTATTTCCCACAGTGCCTTATAGAGATAGCGGTGAATTGATAACTTCAGCTTATCTGCTTGGAAATACCCACCCGCCAGGCTCACCCCTGTATATGCTGATTGGTAAATTATTCAGTTTTATCCCGCTTGGTGCGGTTGCCTGGCGGCTTAATGTGATGTCTGCCTTTTTTTCAGCGCTTACCGTTTTAATAGTGTTTTTAATAATGCTCAGGGTAACAGGCATAGGAAATACATTATCGTCAGCAATCGCGGCATTGTCGGTGGCCTTTTCCAGGGTTTTTTGGCTGCAGGCCGTACAGGCGGAATTATTTGCCCTTAATGGGTTTTTTTTAGCGCTAATGATTTATATAGCCGTTAGAATTAACAGAAATTACAGGATATATATTTGGTTATTTTCCTATGTTTTTGGCTTGAGTATCTGCAATCATCAAATGATAATATTAGCTTTTCCTGCATTTGCCTATTTTTTCTGGGCAAGTTCAAAAGAAAATGATTTCAAAATAAAGAGTATGGACATAATTAGCGCACTGTTATTTTTCATGCTCGGTTTTTCTCTTTACCTGTACTTGCCGGTGAGGGCGGCGCACAATCCGTCGCTTAACTGGAATGACCCTGATAAACTTGAGAGAGTTTTCAGTGTAATATTGCGCAGGGATTACGGGACGCTTTCACTGAATAAGGACGCCATGGTTCCACATACTTTATCATCAATGTCAAGGCAGCTTATTACATTTATAGTTACTATGGCAAGACAATTTACAATACCAGTTTTTCTCGTTGGCTTGGCGGGTATTTATGCCTTGCATAAAAAAAAGATGATATTATCGTTTTTTTTACTATTAATCTTTATCTTTTCCGGGCCCATATTTACCGTTCTTGCAAACGTGGCGTCAGATAATAACGCAAAAGCAATGATTGAAAGGTTTTATCAAATGCCTGCCATAATATTTTCTATATGGGTGGGGTTAGGAACAATGGCATTATTTGAAAAAATTAAAGCAGATATTCTTAAAAAGTTATTAGCAGTTATTTTAATTTCCTTTCTTATTCTGTTTAATTTTCATGACGCCAATAAGAGCCGGAATTATCTTGAGTTTGATTATGGGATTAACATACTTGATTCTATTCCTGAAAATACGATTATTTTTACCCGGAGAGACAATACCCGGAACATTTTATGGTACCTGCAGCTTGTTGAAAAAAGGCGGCCTGACGTAAAAAAG
>Ga0315284_10005358_pt1 | contig 18193 bp, 21 predicted proteins | sample YL17G09_16_MG_FD_203696 | JGI IMG/M metagenome (GOLD analysis project Ga0315284, IMG submission 203696) | Sediment microbial communities from Yellowstone Lake, YNP, Wyoming, USA - YL17G09_16 | ecosystem: Environmental > Aquatic > Freshwater > Lake > Sediment | place: USA: Wyoming | collected...
GCACTAAAATTAGTGTCTGTTTTCTTTTATTCTTGTTTCACAGTCTTGTTGGAGGGTTGTGTCGTTGATTAGGTTACACAGTGTTGTTTTTTTCTGTTCTCTGGCCAGTTCACCGTAGCAGGTGTCCCTGTATTTCTCGTCTATTTTTTCTTGTATTATTTGTTGTGCTAGTTGGTTGTCGGTTGTGTAGAGGCCGCGGGCGACTGTGCATACGCAGTCTGCTTTTTGTTGTGGGCCTGTGATGTCTACTCTCCACTGGTCTATGCTGAAGTTCATCCTCTCGCAGCCGCTGGTGTCGTGTGTGGCGTTGGCTACGGCCTTGAGGCAGGTGTTTCTGAGGTCTTGGTCCGTGATTTGGTCGCAGTAGCCGTAGTCTGTGATGTTATTGGCCAGTCTTGTTTTGCCGAAGAGGGCTTTGGTGAAACAGTAGCTCCGCCAGGGGGCATAGTATATTTCAAAGCACATTGAGGGGTCGCTGTAGAGGACCGCCAAGGCGGTGTAGCAGAGGGATTTTATGCTCGCCCTGTCCTCCTGCAGGAGCCCGTCGAATGAGTAGTCCCTGCCCAACCCGGCTTCGTCGAATAGGCGCTGTGAGTTGTTGTAGCATTCACCGTGTTTCGCCTTGTCGTCGCAGTGCTCGCACCTCTTGCACTCCTGCTGCTGGCTCACCCACTTCAGTGAACCGCATGAGAAGTTGACGTCCAAGGGGATGGACGGCTGAATGGTTGTGGTAGTCGATGTGGTGGACGAAGTTGTGGTAGTCTTGGATAGGGTGGATGTTGTGGTTGAGGTGGATGAAGTTGTGGTGGTCGACGATGCTGTTGTAGAGGATGCTGGGGCTAAGGTAGTAGAGGTTAACGTAGAGGATGCTACGATTGGGGCCCCCTCTTTTGGCGCGCTCATGCACCCGCACATCAGCAGTATGGCACTGGCGAATATCAGTAGACGCATAGTATACAATCAGGTTCAGTATTAAAATCTTATATCTGGAATTCCGGGTCGTTTTGGTTGGCTTTGCTGGGGTCTTTGAGTCTGACGTAGGCGCCTTCTTTGACTCTCAGGTGGCCTTTCGCCGTCACTACTGTGGAGTTCTCTGGTATGTCGTCTATTATGACTGAGTGGGCCCCCACCCTAGTGTTCTTTTTGATTGTGACTGGCCCGAGGATGGCCGCCCCTACTCCTATCACCACATTATCTTCTATCGTCGGGTGTCTTTTTTCGCCTTTTTGGTCGCGCCACCAGCCGTGGCCGCCGAGTGTGACGCCGTGATATAGCATGACGTTGTCTCCGATTTCCGCTGTCTCCCCTATGACGACGCCTGTAGCATGGTCTATGAAGAATCTTCTGCCGATTTTCGCAGCCGGGTGGATTTCAGCGCCTGTGAGGAAGCGGCCGAAGTAGGATATGGCCCGCGGTATCACCGGCACCCCAATCTTGTGGAGGAAATGGGATATCCTGTAGAGCATTATCACCTGGACCCCAGGGTAGAATATGACCTCAAGGAATTTGATTCCGCCCTTCAGCGCCGGGTCCTTCTCGTATGCCGTCTTTATTACGTCGAACATGCTTGCACCTTCATGTGCCCCTCTCCTGGAGCCTGTCCTTTAGGGTCGCTATTTCGAGGCCTTTCATGGCTTCGCCGAGGCCGCGGCTCACTTTCGCTATGACCTGCGGTTGGTCGTAGTGTAGTGTGGCTTCGACTATGGCTTTAGCGGTTAATTCTGGTTTTTGGCTCTTAAAAATCCCGGAGCCGACGAAGTTCCCGTCCGCCCCGAGTTGCATCATGAGTGCCGCGTCGGCTGGCGTCGCTATCCCGCCTGCGCTGAAGTTCACGACCGGTAGGCGCCCGAGGCTCTTGACTTGCCTGACAAGTTCTATTGGTGCCTGAAGTTCCTTAGCGCGGGCGTAGAGTTCGTCCTCGCTCATCGTCTGTATGACGCGGATTTCACCCTGTACGGCGCGCATGTGGCGGACTGCCTCCACAATGTTGCCTGTGCCCGCCTCCCCTTTGGTCCGTATCATTGCCGCACCCTCGCTTATCCGCCGCAGTGCCTCCCCTAGGTTCCTGCAGCCGCAGATGAATGGGACGGTGAACTTGGTCTTGTCCACGTGGTTGACCTCATCAGCTACGGTGAGGACTTCACTCTCATCTATCATGTCCACGCCCAGTTCCTGGAGGATTTGGGCTTCGACGAAGTGGCCTATCCTGCATTTTGCCATCACCGGGATGGTGACTGCATCCAGTATCTCCAGAATCTTCACAGGGTCGCTCATCCTAGCGACGCCCCCGTCTGCGCGTATGTCCGCTGGGACGCGCTCGAGTGCCATGACTGCGCAGGCTCCAGCGTCCTCTGCTATCTTCGCTTGCGCGGCGTTGGTTACGTCCATGACGACGCCGCGTTTCACCATCTTCGCGAACCCTTCCTTGAGTAGTTTACTTCCTTTGACGTTCTTTTTCACTTTCTCTCCTCGTAGAGCGGTGTCGACAGGTACCGCTCTCCTGTGTCTGGTATTATGACTACTACGCGCTTGCCCTTGCCTAGACGCTTTGCAACCTGGAGTGCAGCCCAGGTGTTCGCGCCAGCCGATATTCCAGCGAGTATACCCTCCTCCTTTGCGAGCCTCTCTGATGTAAGGTAGGCGTCTTCGTTGGTGACCTGGATTATTTCGTCTATCAGGTCCCGGCGTAGGATGTCAGGGACGAACCCTGCCCCGATTCCCTGAATCTTATGTGGGCCTTTCGCGCCGCCTGAGAGGACAGGAGAGTCTTTCGGTTCCACTGCTATGAACTTCGCATTTTTTAGTTTAGGCTTGAATACGGCGGCGACTCCGCTTATGGTCCCGCCAGTCCCCACTCCCGCGACGAAGGCGTCGAACGTCTTCACGTCCGCCAGTATCTCCTGGGCGGTAGTCTCCATGTGGGCTTTCACATTAGATTGGTTCTTGAACTGCTGGGGTATGTACACGTGCGGGTCCTGCTTTGCAAGTTCCTCCGCCTTCTCTATCGCGCCTGCCATCCCCTTCGCCCCTTCTGTGAGCACTAGTTCCGCGCCTAACGCCTTGAGTATCTTCCTGCGTTCTGCACTGAACGTCTCAGGCATCGTCAGCTTCAGCTTGTAGCCTTTCACTGCCGAGACCATCGCAAGGCCTATTCCAGTGTTCCCTGAGGTCGGCTCGACGATTATGCTGTCCTTCTTGAGTAACCCGGCTTTCTCGGCCTCCTCTATCATATACCAGGCTATCCTGTCCTTCACCGAGGAGCCTGGGTTGAAGTACTCGAGTTTCGCGATTACTTCAGCGTCGTTGGGGCCCGTCAGCCTGTTCAGTCTCACATGCGGTGTTCCGCCGATTGTTTCGATTACGTTGTTTTTTACCATGATATCACCTTTGTGTTCGTAAATTACTGTGTGAAAAAGCAATGGATGTATTAGCAGATTGGGTTTAAGTAGATAAATCCAATCTGCTAGAATCAATGACAAATGCTAAATCCGTGTTTTAGACAACATTTGTCATTGATTTGATAAATGTCCGTTTATAAGAATAGTTGGAGGCTCTCAGAGCCTACACTCAAGAGAGCAGGATGGGGCGCTTGTGCGCACGAACGATACGTATGCCGATATTGCCATTTTGAACTGCTTAGTACTGCGGCTTTCTAAGCCGCAGCCAACCACTGTTCGAAATATATTGCAGCAGCAATATATTTTGTTAACGATTGTTAATAATATGCAGTACTCTTATAAATACATGCCACACCCAAACTCAAGAGCATATACAACCTACAGGGCGGCATAGAATCCTGGAAGGCATCTAATCTCCTGATTGAGGGCCTCTTAAACAGCCTTGAAGTACTTCCTGGCTTCGTTCTCTATGAATTTAAGGAGCAGGTTCCCTAGTGTGTTGTTGTACACGAGGAACCCGTCATGTCCATAGGGCAGGTCGAGCTTCTTGTACACTGAGGGTACGCCTGCTTCGGCGAGGCCCGCGTATATCTCCTCCACCTGCTCCGGGGGGTAGAGCCAGTCGGAGGTGAACGAGACGAGGAGGAACTTCGCCTTCACTTTCTTGAACACGTCCGCGAGCTTTCTCTTGCCTCCTTCGGTCAGGTCGAAGTGGTCGATGGCGTTGGTTATGTACAGGTAGCTGTTGGCGTCGAACCTTCTGACGAAACTCTTCCCCTTGTGGTCGAAGTAGCTCTGCAGCTCATACTCTATCCCGAACTTCCTCTTGCCGTTGCCCCTCTTCGCCTTCTCTCTCCCGAACTTCCTCAGGAGCGTCTCCTGACTCAGGTAGGTGATGTGGCCTATCTGCCTCGCAAGCGACAGGCCGCGCTTTGGCTGGCCTCGGTCGTAGTAGTTGCCGCCGCGCCAGTCCGGGTCGTTGAGTATCGCGCGTCTGCCGATGTCGTTGAAGACTAGGCCGACTGGGTACTGCTTGGCTGCGGTCGCGACCGGTATCGCAAGGTGTACGCTCTCAGGGTACGTTACCGCCCACTGCAGCACTTGCATTCCGCCTAAGCTGCCGCCGGTCACCAGGAACAGTTTCTTTATTCCAAAGTGGTCGATTAGCCTCTTTTGGGCTGCGACAATATCCTTTATCGTCACTATCGGGAAGTCGATGCCGTATGGTTTCCTTGTCTTTGGGTTTATTGTTGATGGACCGGTTGAGCCCTTACAGCCGCCTATGACATTGCTGCATATGACGAAGTACTTGCGGGTGTCGAAGGTCTTCCCAGGCCCCACCGCTATGTCATACCAGCCGTGTTTCCTTGAGATTTTCCTGTGTTTTCCTGCGGCGTGCGCGTCCCCTGAGAGGGCATGGCAGAGTAGTATGGCGTTGCTCCTGTCGCGGTTGAGTTTCCCGTACGTCTCATACGCTACTCTCACTGGGGCGAGTTTTTCCCCGCTCGCAAGCGCGAGCTCATCGAACTCGAAGTACTTGGTCTTCACGACCCCCACACTTTTGTTGTTTCTGCTCATTGTCTCACCTGTTTGCACTGCCTGCCGTGCAGTATCTGACCGTGCAACTGGGCCCTGCATCCCCAGCATCTGCCTTTCGTTATGGCGTAATGCCATAGTATGTGAGCCCCGCAGTTGTCGCAGAGCACGCACTGTCGTATCGCATCTATCATTGGGCTCCCCTTATCGCCTGGTCTATGTCCTCGATTATGTCGTCGATGTTCTCGAGGCCTATTGACAGCCTCACCAGTTCTCCCTTGATGCCACCTGTTATCTGCTGCTTCTCGGTCAATTGACTGTGTGTGGTGCTCGCCGGGTGTATCGCTAGGCTCTTGGCGTCTCCCACGTTCGCGAGGTGCGAGAATAGTTTCAGTGTGTTGATGAACTTCTGGCCTGCCTTGCTTCCGCCCTTTATCCCGAATACTACGACAGCACCGTATCCGTTCCGCAGGTACTTCTTCGCATTATCGTATGTCGGGTGCGTGTCGAGGCCAGGATAGTGGACCCAGTCTACGCCCTTGTGAGTTGTCAGGTGCTCCGCCACCTTCGCCGCGTTCTCGCAGTGCCTTTGCATACGCAATGGCAGCGTCTCAAGACCCTGGAGGAAGACCCAGCTGTTGTCCGGGCTGATGCATGCCCCTAGGTTCCTCAGCGGGACGAGCCTCATCCTGAGGATATAAGCTAGGGGGGTCAGGGGCCCGAGGTCATGGGCATACCTTATGCCGTGATAGCTTGAGTCTGGTTCCGTGAGCAGCGGGTGCTTTTTCGATTTAGCCCAGTCGAATTTTCCGCCGTCGACTACCGCGCCGCCTATTGCCGTGCCGTGGCCGCCAATCCATTTGGTGAGGGAATGGGCGACTATGTCAGCCCCGTGCTCTATCGGGCGAAGCAGGTATGGCGTCGTGAATGTGCTGTCTACGATGTAGGGCAGCCCATGGTCATGCGCTATCTGTGCGATTGCCTTGAAATCTGGGACGTACAGCGCTGGATTCCCCAACGTTTCCGTGTACACCGCCTTGGTCTTTGGAGTTATTGCCTCCCCCACATTATCCGGGTCCGTGGGGTCGAAGAAATTAGTCCTAATACCCAGGTCTGGGAGGATGTTGTTGAATTGTGTGTATGTCCCGCCGTATAGGTCGTTGGCTGACGCTATCTCGTCCCCGGCTCTCGCCAGGTTGATTATGCTGTAGAAGATGGCTGCGGTCCCTGATGCGACAGCCAGTCCGCCGACTCCGCCCTCAAGCGCAGCGAGCCTCTGCTCAAGCACGTCCGTGGTAGGGTTCATCAGTCTCGTGTAGATGTTACCCAGTTCCTTTAGGCCGAACAGGTTCGCAGCGTGCGTCGTGTCCTTGAACTGGTAGCTTGATGTCCTGTATATTGGGACTGCCCTGGATAGGGTCGTCGGGTCTGGCTTCTGCCCTGCGTGCAATGTTTCCGTTTCGAACTTGTGTTTTGTGTCTGACATTTTAGTGTTTACCTCAGCCATATGAATAACAATCGTTAAGTCGTATATAAATACTTATCGGTTATTTTTATGCTAATATGCATATTATAGTCTAATCCAAATATTAATTAACTATCGTTAATTCCTTAGTATGAAACTTCCTTGCGAAGAGGCCATCTGGTACACGCTACCGAGGATTAGGGCTGACATAGCCAGAGAGTTAGTAAAAACCGGTTTGAGCCAGAAGGATGCGGCAGACAAACTGGGGATAACCGCCTCGGCCGTATCCCAGTACCTGAGCAAGAAACGCGGCAACCACATCAAGATGCCTGAAGATTACGACCAACTCATAAAAAAAGCGGCCTTGGACATCAAGCAGACCGGAGATACCCGGGTCATACAGAAGGTCCTCTGCCGCTGCTGCCATGACTCAAGGGATAATAAATCATGTGAATAGCCACGATGATAAGGCTGGGAGGATGAGGTATATCAGCAGTAGGGTGAGGAGGATATAACTTATGATGCTTGTCGCAATGAGCATCCTCTCACGCTTGATGTCTATCATCTCGCATTTGTTTCCTGACTTCTTCTTGATTGTAAGGTAAAGGGTTGCAAGCAGGAACATCGTCCCCGATACTTCGAAGAATATCTTGTACTTGGGTATCTTCAGGGCGGCGGTCATGCTACCCGCCCCCACGGTGCTGAAGAGCAGGACTAGGGCAAGCGGGAAACTGCAGCAGCTGGAGGCGATTATCGCCGCCTTCAAGCCTATCCAAAAACCCTTCAAGTCCATGTCATACCACAGTATCGTTTATTATTTCCGCGCCGCCTGATGAGCTTGCGAGCTCAAGCACCCGCTCGAGGCTCACGACCTTGGGATTGTAGATGACCCAACTTTCCTTCTGCTGCCATCCGAGGCTCTTACCCATGACCCCAGGCTCCTTCTGGACCGTCTGCGCTACCGCCGCAACGCAGCTTGGGCAGAAGTAATGGACGCTCAGGAAAACCTGATGGTACCCCTTCCCCCTGAAGCGGTCCAAATAGCTTGGCGGCTGGAGGCTCGTGGTCGTTGAGGTGGATGTAGTCGAAGAGGTTGAGGATGTTGTGGTAGACGTGTATGATACCTGGGTGGTGACTGTCGACTGCGTGGATGTAGTAGTCGACGAGGACGTTGACGTGGTTGACGTCGATTCAGTCGTAGGGGTAGGAAGCACGACATACGTTTTAGGGGCTGTCTTACCAGAATAGTACTCAGAACCGTAGATTACAAGCCCGGCTACCAGCACCAGCAACAACACGCCAACGAAAAGCGAATTCTCAGTAAGTTTCATCTAATACCCCCGGCTTTAGCTGGGGGATATTTACCATATAATCTCAGCCGGCTTAAGCGCCGAAAACACGCCTCTGCCCTGGCTTCGCCTCTTAAACTTGGATTATTATAAGAGTCGACACATTATTTAAAATTAATAGTAACCTAGGAGTTACTACAAGGGATTTAATATGCAGGAGGACATCACACCAGGGGAGTTTTGCGCGATAAGGACCACCATAAGACTTCTGGGGAAGCAGTGGACGATGCTCATAATCCATGAGCTGTTCTGCAGCAAAAAGAAGACATTGAGTTTCATGGACTTGAGCAGGAGCCTCAAGGAGGCAAGCAGCAAGGTCCTCTCAGAGAGGCTGAAGGAGATGATTGAGAACGATCTCGTGAAGAGGCGCGTCGACGAGTCAACGAAGCCGCCGCACGTATACTACACACTCACAAGCAAGGGTAAGGACGCCCACGGCACCCTCGACGCCTTCAAGGAGTTCGGAATCCGCTGGAGCGGCAAAAACGGCCTCGACTGCAAGAGGACAGAATGCGAACTATGCCCCAAGAGGCTTGACTGAACGGGAGCCAACCCTATCCCAGGAGCCGCTGATGCTCTATCTTGATGCATCGATTTTGGACAAATGACATCCCATTCGATTCGGCCAATTCCTCTATTCAGCCTATGGTCTTTGAAGTCCTGATGTTTAGGTGACTAATAAAAAAAAATATCGGCAGAAGCCTGTGTTCAGGCTTCTGTCTTCATCTTGAACACGATGAATACTATGGCCAAGAGGCCGTATACTGTCAGTATCCACTGTGGTTTTACTCCGAAGTCGGAGATGGTCCAGACGACGCCGATTAGTAGGGCTATGAGGCCGCTTCCGAGGATTATGCTCTCGACTATGGTCCTGAAGAATGCCTTTTTCACGGCATAGCCTGTCTTTATCGCCTCGATCTTTATTTCCTCAGCCGTCTTTTTCGCGTCGACCTTCGCCTGCTCTATCTTGCCTTCGACCTCGTAGCGGTCCATGAACTGGTCGTAGATGAACCTTAGGCTTCCGTCAATGACTTCGAATGCCGCGGTGAGCGGGATAGAGGCCAGGAATCCCGGCTTCTTGCCGCCCTTCTTGTCCTTTTTTACCATCTTACCTCTTCCTGAGCTTTGACATGATTACCGCACCCGCTACAGCACCGAGTATGGCTGCTGCGAGCGTCGCCTGGGCGGGGTTCTTGCGGACGTGAGCCTCTACTTTCCTTCTGGCTGCCGCGACCTGTTTCTTCACTTTCGCATGATAGGTCTTCGACTGCTTCCTCCAGTCGTTGCGTGACATCCCTGCCACGTTCTTGTAGTTCGTGACTAGTTTCTGCTCAAGGCCGTTCAGCGCTGACTGTAGTTTCTTCTTCTGGTTGGGGGAGATAGTTTTCTTTGCTTTTTTCTTTACCATGTAGTCCACCTCGATTGTTGATTACGCTACTATAATTGAGAGGGTGGTTATATAAGCTTTAGTCTGCTGGGTATTTCCACTTCCATCTTGTGTCGTTGAGGTGCGATTTTATTTCTGCGCTTATTCTGTCTCCTTTTTTCACTTGGCGCCGTCTGTCGTTTGGGAGGAATATGTGCTTCCAGTGTGTGATGGGTTTGCGGGGGTCGGTCGAGAGCGTTACGTTCTCAGAGAGCCGAGCAGCAAAGTACATGACGCAGCCGTGGAATTCGCCGTCTGATTTCGCGCTGAACGTTCCCGTGAATCTTACTGGGTAGCCGCTGCCTTCCATGAGGTCTATGGATGCTATCTTTTGAGGCTCATCCAGGAGCCTGGACCTGCTCAAGTCGAGGTTCCGTACCTCATGTGGCACGCTCTCGACGACCGAGTAGTCTATGCCGTAGAGGTTCCTCCAGAATCCGAGGCCGGCATCAGGGCACTCTATCGGTGCCGCGTAGATGTCTATTGTGGAGGGCATTAATCTGCCGCCTTCTTTGAGGAGGCGCTTGGCTTTTTTCACCTTGTATGTTATGCCTTCGTCTAGCACCTGCATGCCCAGGAGTTCGCAGATTATCAGGTCGAATCCTCCACCTGAGACGTCCCGGATGTCAGCGCGCACGAATTCGACGTTTGCTGCGTGGTTCCTTAACGCAGCCTTTTTGGCGACTTCGATTATGTTCGCTGAATCCACACCCAGCACCCTCTTTGCACCCGCATCAGCTGCGAGGAATGCTAGTATGCCGGTTCCAGTCCCAATGTCCAGGACATTATAATCCGGTTTCACCGTTTCCTTGAGCGCATCCCTGAAGGCGCCGACCCTCACCTCGTCCTTAAGGAGAGTCTGGTGGACCTCAAGTTTAGACCACGTGTACTGGTAGGCGGTGTCTGTGAAGAAGTAGGCCTGTATGAGGTCGTCAAAGGACATGGTAGCGTCGCTTGAGGCCATTATGAAGTCGCGCCAGAGAAGCCGTGGGATGCGTACAGCATCCTTGAGGGATGGAATCCTCATGGTATTAGACATATGCCGGCTGCTTTTTATAGGTTGGGATGGCAGATTGCTGCATCTTATTTAAGATTATGCTTCCCAGTGAGTAACACCAATGGCCAAGACAGTCAGTAAATCTGCGGTTAGTAGAGGAGAAGTGGATGCCCTACCACAGGACCCTCTGGCACTTGTTATACAGCCGTCCCCTGGCGAGTCCATGGGGGATGCTAAGCAGAGAGTCAAGGTGATGGAGGCCATGAGACAGGGGAAGTATGGTGATGTGTTCCGGGACATCAGCTCCTCTGTTGGTGCCAAGAGCGTCGAGGACTTCGCAGGGAAAATCGTCGGGATGGCGGAAGGGAAGCAGAGGGACCTTTATATGGAAGCGTTCATGAAAGTTAACATCGCACTATACATCAGAAGCGGCAAGCATGACGAATCCTGCCTAACGAGGATGACTGCGTTCTCTGAGGGCCTCAAGAAATCCGAGGAGAGAAAACTCAAGTCACTCGGGCATCATGCCGCTGGGATAGTGGACTACTTCGAGGGGAAATATCAGAAATCATTCAGTAACTGCAATCTTGCGCTTATGTTCCTCGACGAGGACAAACCTGGCATGGAGGGTGGGCCGCGCTCGAGGGCGTGGGAGACCATCCAGAACACGATAGGAATCTCTCAATTGATGATGGCGAGAGAGAACAAAGGCAGTCTCGGGAATTCGGTGAAGACGTTCGGCGTCATCCAGGAGCATAGGGGAGACTACATGGGCGCGGTCACAAGCACCAACGCGGCCATGGCAGTTCACCACCACGCCAGTTATGAGGAGCTTCGTGCTGATGCGAGCGGAAAAAAGGAAAAACTAGCGGGTAGTCTGAAGGGATACAAGGATGAAGCCAAGAAACTCATAAAACTCGCATACCAAAAGGCCACAACCGAGATGGTCTCGGTCGAAGACATAAAGTCGATGGACTACGTGTATGAGAAGGTCATCGGTTCAGAGGCGCCACCGTTAACATCCGTTGGTACCACGCTCGGAGGCGGCGCATCAGTCATGGCCCCAGTCGAAGAAGTAATTGATTAGGAACCCTATAGATCACCGGGAACACATTCATCAGATCATTTTGCGGAATCCGCTCAGACAGTTGATTTTTCACAGGCCCCGCAGAGGCAGAGACCTCCGAATTTCAAATCTACAGAGAATCAGCGACGGGTATAATGGGCGCAGATCATGCACTGGAGAGCCATTAGATTTGGATGCGAATCCGGACTTTATAGCCGCCGATGCATTAAAGATGATTTTTACTGAACAGTTTTTCGATTAGACGTTCGTCACGTCGTCATTATCTCTGCCCTGTCTTTTCCCCCGTCGATTTCCGTGAGTCTAAGCCGTATCTCCTCCGTTATGGAGGTGGGTATGTTGGCGCCCACGTAGTCTGCGCTTATGGGATAGTCCCTGTGGCCGCGGTCTATGAGGACTGCAGTCCTTATGCTCTTCGGCCTGCCGTACTCTATTATCGCGTCAAGTGCGGCCCTTATCGTCCTGCCTGTGGATATCACGTCGTCGACGAGTATCACGTTCTTCCCGGTCGTCGAGAAGGGTATGTCAGTTAAGTCCTGGGTGACTTCGGTCTTGAGGTCGTCGCGGTAGGGTCTCGTATCCAAGACGCCAAGTTGCACTGTTATGTTGTGTTCCTTAGCTATCAAGTCCCTAATCCGCTCTGCGATTGCCGCACCACGCGTCAGTATGCCGATGAGGACCAGGTTGGACGTGCTGGGGTTGGCCTCCAGGATCTGGGCTGCCAGTTTGTCTAGGCATTCCCTGATTTCTTCCTCCTGGAGTATGATTTTAGTCGACATTCTGTTGCCAATGGCTTACGCAGGTTGTTGATTAATTCTATGCGAATCCCCTTTTTATACCAACATTACGCGTTTTGGGGCAGTGTTCGTCAGTGCGTAGTATTTGTTGGAGTGTCTTTTCCCCCCACCTCAGTTATGCTCATCGCATCCTTGACGTTTTTTATGAACAGTTTCGTGTCGAACTTGGCTGCCTGCTCCATGCACGAGGCCTTGTATGCTTCTGGGTTTTCGCCGACTTGTTGGATGGATTGGCTGAGTTTGATGGCATCGATGTCTTCTATGAGGACGCCGGTCTTGCCGTCTATGACCGTTTCCAGGTAGCCGCCGTCTTTGGGTGCGATGACTGGTTTACCGGCTGCCATTGCTTCTACTGGGGCCATGCCGAAGTCCTCATCCAATGCGGTGGTGATGAAGCCTCTGCAGCGGGCATAAAGGTCGATAATCTCCCTGTATCCGACGTTTTCGAGTATCTCCACGTTCTTGGGTTTTATCCGTTTGAGCCTCCTTGTGTAATCGAGGAACTGTCTTGATTTCTCATAGCATCCCACCACCACAAGCTTCTCCTCAGGCATCCTTGAGAAAGCCTCCATCTGCATCTCAACGCGCTTGTGGGTGATGAGCCTGTTGACTGAGAGCCAGAAGTCGCCGCTTGCCTTGTACTTGTAATCTGAGGTTTCTATTGGAGGGTATATCACTGCTGAGTCGCGGTTCAGGTACTTCTTTACCCTTTGCCTTGTGTTCTGGGAGTTGCAGGCTATCTTCCCGACGTGTTTAATGTACTGAAGGTTCATTATGCGGTTGTAGTTCACCCAAATGTCGAATACGTGACGAGCGTACCAGGGGACCCTGCTCTCGCGCGTGTAGTCGTAGAGGTCCCATATCTCGCGTATGGGAGAGTGGACGTACCACATGTTGGGTTTGTTTTTCACCGCCGCTGACATCGCCCAGTCCCCGTCGATGATGAAGAGGTCGTATTCGTCTGTGAGGTCGAGCATCCGGTAACGCCACATCGTAAGCTGCTGCCGCAGTGGCGCGTTGGCTGGGACCCAGCCTATGGTCTTCGGTTTAACGTGGAATCCCATCAGCTCTATCGCCCTCTGGTTTGCGACCGTAGCGTAGATGTCAGCCCCCAACTCGCGCGCGAGCGTGAGGGCGACCCTTTCCGCCCCGCCGATGTACTCCAGGTAGTTGTGTAGGACTGCTATTTTCACCGTGGTAGTGAATAGGATTGCCTGGATTTATGAGCGAAAAAAGAGGGGGTATTAGAAAAATGTGTCCTGGGACTCCTTAAGCCCCAGTTCAGACTATCAGTACAGGAATAGCATGTCCCTGTATTTTGGCATCGGCCAGGAGCGGTCGTCCACTTCCCCTTCAAGTGCGTCCACGACTTCCCTCAGGGAGGTCATGTGTTTCAGGGTCGCTTTCGTGTCGGCTTTGCCGAGCGCCTTATCGAGGGCGCCTGTCTCGCTGAACATCTTCGCTATGAGTTTTGAGACGACAGCAAGTTGCTTCTTCATAGGCACCTTCGATGGCCCTCCCCCCGCCTTATGCAGGTTCTCTATCCCGCGGGCGAGTCTTGTCTGGTATTTAATCGCCGCCGGGGCTATCATCGTCTTCGCCATGTCGAGGGCGCATCTCCCCTCGAAGTCTATGGTCTTTTCATAGGTTTCCTTGAAGATGTGATGGCGGGATTCAAGCTCCACTTTGGAGAGGACCTTGTATTTGCCGAAGAGTTCGACTGTCTCCTTCGATACTATCGCCTTGATAGCCTCATCCGTGGTCTTGATATTAGGCAAGCCGCGCTTTGCAGCCTCCTTCTGCCATTGCGCTGTGTAGTTGTCGCCGTTGAAGATTATCCTCTTGTGTTTCTTTACGATGTCACTAAGTATATTCTGCAGGGCCTTGTTGAAGTCCGCACCTTCTGCGGTCGCTTTCTCCAGTTTGTCTGATATGTCGTCTAGGGCTTCTGCGACTATGCAGTTTATGGTCGCGTTCGGTCCTGAGCATGATTGGCCTGAGCCGACTGCGCGGAACTCGAACTTGTTGCCTGTGAACGCCATCGGCGAAGTCCTGTTCCTGTCTGTCACATCCTTTGGGAACTTGGGCAGTGATGTGGCGCCGAGTTCCATTACGCCCTGTGTCTTGCTCGTCTTCGCCCTGCCTTTTTCTATCTGGTCTATGATGTCACTCAGCTGGTCCCCGAGGAATATTGATAGTATCGCCGGTGGAGCTTCGTTTGCGCCTAGGCGGTGGTCATTCCCTGCCGAGGCTATGACTGCCCTCAGGAGTTTAGCATGCTTGTCGAAGCCTGCGATGATTGCGCACACGAACGTGAGGAACTTCGCGTTCTCATGGGGGTTCTGGCCTGGTTCAAGAAGGTTCTTACCGTTTACGGCTAGGCTCCAGTTGTTGTGTTTGCCTGAGCCGTTTATGCCCGCAAACGGCTTCTCGTGCAGCAGGCACACCAGGCCGTTGCGTTCTGCGACTTCCCGCAGTATCTGCATGACCATCATGTTGTGGTCTACTGCGAGGTTGGATTCCTCGAATACGGGTGCTATCTCGAATTGCGCTGGCGCCACCTCGTTGTGGCGGGTCTTCGAGGGTATGCCGAGTTTCCAGCATTCCCTGTCGACCTCCTCCATGAACTTTATTATCCTCGGCCTGATGGAGCCGAAGTAATGGTCCTCCATCTGCTGGTGCTTCGGAGGCTTGCGGCCGAAGAGGGTCCGTCCTGTGAGAACGAGGTCTGGCCTTTCCTTGTAGAATTGACGGTCTATGAGGAAGTATTCCTGCTCAGGGCCGAGTTCTGCATATGCTTTGCCTTCAGGTGGTTTGCCGTCGAAGAGTTTTATCAGCCGGTGCGTTGATTTGGATAGTGCCTCTATTGAGCGCAGGAGGGGTGTTTTCTTGTCGAGTGCTTCTCCGTGGTATGAGATGAACGCCGTGGGTATGCATAGTGTGGGCCCGACCCCTATGTACTTGATGAATGCCGGGCTCGTGGGGTCCCATGCGGTGTATCCCCTCGCTTCGAATGTCGCTCTCAGTCCGCCTGAGGGGAAGCTTGAGGCGTCTGGTTCACCTTGCACCAGCTCCTTGCCTGAGAATTTTATTATCGGTGAGCCGTCTTTTTTCGGTGATATGAATGCGTCGTGTTTTTCTGCTGTGAGGCCGGTCATCGGCTGGAACCAGTGTGTGTAGTGTGTGGCTCCCTTCGATAGCGCCCACCTCTTCATCCCTTCTGCGACGTCGTCTGCTATGTTCTGTGGCAGTGGGTCGCCTTTATCTATGGTCGCTTTCAGTGCCTTGATTATGTGCTCTGGCAGGAATTCCGCCATCGCTTTCATGTTGAATACGTTTTCCCCGTAGATTCTCGTCATCTCGTCGTTTCCGTTTGTCTTATCCTGGGTCTTCTCAGTTGCAGCCATCCGTTCACCATCAAATTAATTTAAATTATGACTAATATTGTGCATAACTACTATAAATACTTAGTGATATTATGATTAATCCATCAATAATTCATAGAAAAATTGATAGAATATGCATTTCGTTTGTGAAATAACCCCGTAGAGCACACTTTTACACAACAATATAAACAGGAGAATTATCACAGTGAGGCCCATAGCGCGTCTACCCTCTAGATTATAAAAGAAAGGATAGTGGGAGTATAGAACCCCCACCAATTACTCATACGAGCCCTTGTTGCATCATCGCGTCTGCGACCTTGACGAAGCCTGCGATGTTCGCCCCGTCAACCAGATTCCCAGGTGTTCCATATTTCTCGGATGCCGCATAAGAGTTCTTGTAGATGTTCTGCATTATGGCCTTCAGTTGCGCGTCGGTCTGCTCGAAGGTCCATGAGAGCCTCTGACTGTTCTGGGCCATCTCAAGGCCGCTCGTCGCGACGCCGCCCGCGTTCGCGGCCTTCGCAGGCCCGAATAACACGCCAGCCTTCAGGAATGCGTGTATCGCTTCTGGTGTACTTGGCATGTTCGCGCCTTCGCCGACTGCAATGACGCCGTTATCTATTAGGATCTTCGCGCTCTTGCCGTCAAGCTCATTCTGCGTCGCGTTCGGTAGTGCGATGTCGCATTTGACGCCCCATATGCCCGAACTACCCTCGTGGTACTCGACCTTCGGCCTGACCTTCAGATATTCCTTAATGCGACCGCGCCTTACCTCCTTTATGTCTTGGATTGCCTTCAGGTCTATTCCCTGGGAGTCGTAGATGTATCCGTCAGAGTCGCTCATGGCAACTACTTTAGCTCCCAGTTGCTGGCACTTCTGTACCGCATAGATTGAGACGTTCCCAGAGCCGGAACTGACCACGATTTTCCCTTTGACAGACTGTTTCTTCGGCTTCATCATCTCCTCGACGAAGTACATGAGACCGTAACCTGCCGCTTCGGTCCTAACTAGGCTTCCACCCCAGCCGAGGCCCTTCCCAGTCAACACGCCAGTGAACTGGTTGGTGAGTTTCTTGTATTGGCCGAACATGTAGCCGACTTCCCTGGCGCCGACGCCAATGTCACCCGCAGGCACGTCCCTGTCGGCTCCTATGTGGCGGTAGAGTTCGTTCATGAAGCTCTGGCAGAACCTCATCACTTCCATGTCTGATTTCTCGTGTGGGTCGAAGTCGCTTCCGCCTTTTCCACCACCCATCATCAGGCCTGTGAGTGAGTTCTTTAATATCTGCTCGAAGCCGAGGAATTTCAGCATCCCAATGTAGACGCTCTTGTGGAATCTCAGGCCGCCCTTGTATGGGCCGAGGGCGCTGTTGAATTCCACGCGGTATCCGCGGTTGACTTGGATTACACCCTTGTCGTCCACCCATGGGACGCGGAACATTATCTGGCGTTCCGGCTCAGCCAGACGTTCGAAGATTTTAGCTTCAACGTATTCCTGGTGTTTTTCTAGGACCGGCTGCAGTGAATCAAATACTTCCGTCACTGCCTGGTGGAATTCAGGTTCTCCGGGGTTTTTCTTTATTATTTTTTCCAGAATGCTTATGTCAGACATCTTTATTCAGCCTCCGATTAGGTTATTTAGTTCCCAATATATTAGGTAAATTGGTTTAAATATGATGATTTAATTTACTATTTAGTTGATTATTTAAACTTATATAGCTGTATATTACTTTATTAAACAATAAGTATTTTTATTTTGCCTTGACACAGTTAGTTTATTTATGAAATCTAAACTGTCCGCTAACGAGAAGGAAGTGATTAAGCTGCTTCTTTCAAACGGTAGGATGCAATGCACAGAGATGACAAAACGCATCGGCATAACACCACAAGCGGTCGGGAAGATAATGGATAAGTTGGAGAACTCAGGCATCATCAAAGGCTACTCTACACTAGTCGACTATGAGAAATTAGGCATTGAGGTTTTTGCGGTCGCATTCTTCAGGTTCAAGTCAGGCTCATGGAGCAGACTCGAGAACGAGGACATAAAAAACAGGGTGAAAGGACCGCATTTAATAAGGTTCTACAGGTTTGCTGAGGGGGACATAACCCACATGGTACTCTACGGTTTCAGGAGCCTCAGGGAACTCGACAACTACTTCCACGTCCTGCAGACAGAGAGGGGACACATATCAGAACTCAAGAAACTATACGTCCTGTCCCCAGACAGCCTACTCAAGGACTCGCCGAACGAACTATTACTCAAGGTCCTGGATGAGGACGGCGGAGAGGTACTTGCGAGGCCTGAAACCCCCAAACCCATGCCAGGAGAGTAATCAACCCCAGTATGGGTTTTTCACATACTTGAATGCGTTGAGGCCGGCGAGTCCGCCTTCGCCCACCGCCTGGGGTATCCTAATCCATTTGCCGACTATGTCCCCACAAGCAAATATGCCGGCGAGGTTGGTGCGCTGGTCAGCGTTCACTGATACCCTGCCTTTGTCGTCGACTTTAACGCCTATCTTCTTGAGGAATTCGGTGTTCGGCACGGTGCCTAGGCTCAACAGAATCGCATCCACATCCCATGCTGACTCGATGTTGTCCTTATTTAACAGGATGACCTTCTCCACCTTATTCGCCCCAATAATCTTTTTGACTTCAGTGTTCCAGAGGACATTGACGCACTCGTCCTTGATGCAGACGACGTTCTTCTCTGTCGCCCTGAAGGAGTCCTTCCTGTGGGCTATGGTGCAGTCGC
>Ga0315284_10005359_pt1 | contig 18192 bp, 17 predicted proteins | sample YL17G09_16_MG_FD_203696 | JGI IMG/M metagenome (GOLD analysis project Ga0315284, IMG submission 203696) | Sediment microbial communities from Yellowstone Lake, YNP, Wyoming, USA - YL17G09_16 | ecosystem: Environmental > Aquatic > Freshwater > Lake > Sediment | place: USA: Wyoming | collected...
CAGCATCACGATCCCCGACAGCGTAACCAACATCGGGAACTATGCGTTCATTGGCTGCACCAGCCTGACCAGCATCACGATCCCCGACAGCGTCACCAGCATCGGGGACCGGGCGTTCGCTGGCTGCACAGCCCTGACTAGCCTTACAATTCCCGCCAGCGTCACGAGCATCGGGTCTGAGGCGTTTGCTGGTCTCAATTTGACAAGCGTATATTTCGAGGGGAATGCCCCCGCATGTAGTAGTGACGCATTCGATGGCGATGAGTTCCTAACTATCTACTACAATACCGAATCCACTGGCTTCACGAATCCGTGGTGGGGCATTATCACCGAAGCAATGGATTTGATTAGCAGCAGTAGCAGCACTGCCATCAGCCTCTCGAGCAGTAGCAGCACCGCCGCCAGCGTTAGCAGCAGCTCAACCTTGCGTTTCCATGTCGCCTATGAAGGCCGCGGCTTTCCAAGCTACAACGTGTTGTTCAATGTCGACTACAACTACACGGGCATCTTTGAAAACAGCAATGGCGCTGGCCAAATGGCCCAATACAATGGCGTTGGTGGCGGCTATTTGCTTTACCGTTTCAACAATCAAACCTGGTATCTCGACGCTGCGAATGCCGTTGATTTCAACACAGACAGTATTTGGTTGTATAACTCCACAGCAACGCCGTTGGGCGGCACTTGGCTTAATGGGGACGGGGATCCGGTCGACGGACAGATCATCCTATGGAATGAATCCAGCAGCAGTAGCACTCAGCAGTCAGTCAGCAGCAGCACCTTTGGGTCGATCAGCAGCAGTTCCAGCAGCACTTGGCAGTCCGTCAGCAGTAGCTCCACCAGCACCAGCTCCACCAGCACCAGCACCTTCATCAGCGTCAGCAGCAGCAGCAGCAGCACGATGCGCCGTTGGCAATATGTAGCCAGCGGCTTTGGCGATACAGCCGATGCTGGAGTCTACTACGGGCAAGGTCCCTCCTTCAATGGCGTCTATACTTACTGGCGCAGCGAGACGGTCTGGTATCATAACGCGCCCAAAGTTGTTGATATCTACACGAATGGCGTGCGGTATCTATTCACCACTCCTGATCCAGGTGGCTTTTATTTCCATCAGTCCCATGCGATAATGACGCTTCAGGCAACGACGCTTTTCGATGTAAACACTTGTTGCACTGACGACCCGTTTCACGGTCCAGAATTTGGGAACCCTTACCAAGGTGTCAGCGATGGGGTCACCAATTTCACTGGGATCTGGGTGACGGGTTGTTCTTTTGCTATCCCTGGCACCTTAAAGCGGATGGACGAGGTCAGCAGTTCGACAAGCAGTAGCAGCACGGCGGCATCCGTCAGTAGCAGCACGGCGGTCTCTCTCAGCAGCAGCACCGCGGTCAGCGTCAGCAGCAGCACCGCGGCCTCCCTCAGCAGCAGCACGGAGCAATCAGAAAGCAGCAGCAAATCGGTCAGCAGCACGGCGCAATCACTGACTAGCAGCACCAGCACCAAGCAGTCGGTCAGTAGCAGCACCAAGGTGTCGCAAAGCAGCAGCACTTTAGCCAGCGAAACCAGCAGCAGTTCCACCAGCAGCACGGCGGCCAGTGTCAGCAGCAGCAAGTCCAGCAGCAGTAGCACCCAGCGATCTGTCAGCAGCAGCAGCACGAAGCAATCGGTCAGCAGTAGTTCCACCAGTAGCACGGCAGCATCCATCAGCAGTTCCAGCAGCACTTCCACCAGCAGCACGGCAGTATCGGTCAGCAGTAGTAGCACTCAGCAGTCAATCAGTAGCAGTTCAACCAGTAGCACGGCGCAATCGGTCAGTAGCAGTAGTAGCAGCACCAAACAATCAGTGAGCAGCAGCTCCAGCAGCCGTAGCCGCAGCAGCAGCTCCAGCACCAGCACCAGTAGCACCAGCCACAGCAGCAGCACCAAACAGTCAATTAGCAGCAGTAGCACCGAAGTCAGCGTCAGCAGTTCCAACAGTAGCAGCAGCACCAAGGTGTCAGTCTCCAGTAGCACAGTGCGGTCAGTGAGTAGCAGCACCAAAGTTTCCCGCAGCAGCTCCTCCTCGGTCATCATGGTTCCCACTTGGTCGTCTAGCAGCAGCACCTCCTCCAGCAGCACCTTAGTCTCCGTCAGCAGTTCGCTTTCCAGCCTCTCTTCGCCAAGTTCCAGCAGCACTCGGCGGCGCTCAACCTCGCTAAGCAGCCGATCAAGTTCCTCCAGCCGTTCCAGTGAAAGCTTCAGCAGCAGCAGCACTTTTCAATCGGAAAGCAGCAGCAGTAGTTCGGGCAACCTCCTAACCATTACCGCGATGAGCTCCGCGCTAGCGCAACCGTCACTGACTGTCGACCTTCTCAATCGCGACACTCTGCGGGTGACCACCGCCGATCGTTTCGGAGAATTGCCGGTGACGCTTGCCCCTATGAATCCCGACCGGTTGCGTGGCGACTTTGCGCAGCGAGACGCGGTCTGGGGCGTGCGAGAAACTGGCGTAGCCACTTTTCGTCAATCCAACGGGGTTGTGCTAACAGGTGAGCAAGTCGGAATCTATATTGCGCCGCGCGGGCATGCTGTGGGCTATCTGGATGGGCAATGCGTCTATGCGCGAACCAAACTTCGCCTCACCATCTCTGATTGTGTTCACGGGCAACAGGCGACGGTGGATTTCACCGATTTCACCAGTGCGGCAGATAGCCCGTCACGTTATTTCTGGCTACATTTGCCCGCCAATGATATTAGCGGCAACGCTTTCTACAGTTTGCAAGGCTTGCACGGAGCGTATGTGCTGCACCTAGAAGAAATCAATGAATTCTTCATCGACGCCGAGTGGTCGGAACCGCTGACCGTTAATGGCGCAGCCTTGGACTATCGCAATAGCGCTTGGTGCCAACTCCAAGCCGTGGATTGGCGCGCTGTGCTACAAAACGCGGGCGCCCCACAAATCGCCATCGCCCCAACCACTAACATTCCGCTATTGTCTGGCTGCGAGTTCCGGGTGGATATCGCTGCTAGCGGCGGGTCGGCGGGCAATGTGTTCGACGACCCTGCCCAGTCAGTGTTCAGCAACTATCGGCGGGTTGCCAGTGGGCAAGAGATTGACCCCACTGAACAGCAGAAAGAGACTATCGTGCGCGACCAAACTATGGTGCTATTGTCGACGCAGGCGCCTGTGTTGCCTTGCGACCACGCTTTGGCGCCGGTGTTGGGCTTGGGAGTTGCCGAGCCTCCGTCGCCACCGCGCACAACCGGCACTGGCGTGGCTTCAAGTCGCGACCGGTTGGCCGGCATTGCCGCGGTTCCAGTGGCGATTAACAATCTGGAGACCTTGACCGACCTCGCTCCCAACCACCAATCGTTGCCCGTGAAGTTGCGCGACCCAGTGCGGCTTTGGGAGGCAATAGCGGCAGAAGGAGGCGAAGCGAGGATTGGTTTCGTCGGACATGCAGGCGAGGTATCTGGTTGGGAATCTGCCAGTCGGACAGCATCCCAAACATGTGCTTTCGTTATTGGCCAATCCTTGCCACTCATTGGCGATGTGCGCATCACTCCGCACTATTCTCCCAATGGCATCCCAATTTCGGCTACCATCTCGTTTGCCGTATTGTCCGGAGAGGAACTGGTCGACGCGGTCTCGTTCGGAGTCGCCGCGGATGATGAGGGCTACTATACTTACACCGATGAAACCGGCACTTGGCGGTCTCTACGGATGGCATTGCCGTGGCGCGCGGACCCCGGCTCCTCTTCGAGAGACCGCAGCAGCAGCAGCACCGATATTCTGGTGGATATGCTATATGGCTGCGTTGGCATCCTGACCAAATATGGTGAATACCAATTTCACCGGACAGCTTACAGCGTCTCGGCGGACTACGAAGGTGCCTCGATCGCTTATTTGCGCGGCGACCAGCGGCGGGATGGGGCAGGTTACATTGATGTGGACTATGACTACCTGTCCGCTCGGGAAATCGCCCCGACGCCCGTGCTATTGAACGGGTTGGGTGCCAGCACAGCCATGCCTGGAAGTTGCACCGTTGGCTGGCAATCCGGGGCAGCGTCCAGCAGCGCCGTGCAAGCCACTTTGACGCTAGAGACGGACCCCGTCGTCAGTGCCACAAGTGGCTGGTTGGCGCACAGCGCCGGACCGGACGTGCCATATGTCAGTGTGGTTCCGTCGATTCGTCGCCGTTATGGCGAGTATGACGGGATTCTTCGCGAAGGGCAGCCGCTGACGGCTGTCGACTTGGTTGAATTCGAAGTCCACAGTTCGTCGATATCCTCTTCGATCGACAGTCTCTATATCATCGTGGAGAACAGCAGTAGCAGCACCAGCAGTATCAGCATCAGCAGCAAGAGTTCGTCTCACAGCACGATGGGCATTTCGACCAGTTCGATTACCTCGAGCAGTTCTTACTGCAAGAATTGCCAGTGGGGTCTGCGCTGCATCCATGGTCCGGGCTATGTCAATGAGCCGTATGTCGGTCGGACGTGCTTGATGCCGGCCCCGCAATGCCAGCACGGACACTGGGTCTTTGGCATTTCGGCGGGCAGCCTGCCGCCTGGCTTGCACATCGATCCACACAACGGCGATTATGTAGGTATTCCGACTCACGAAGGCGAGTATTGCTTCACGGTGCAGGTGACCGAGACAACCTGCATGCAAACTCAATACATCAGCTGCTGCATCTACATCACTGCGCATCGTGGACCGCAGTCTTGCGGGGCGGTGACACTGGGAAGTGAAATCACCAATTTTTATAGCAACCCGACTTGGGATGTGACTCCTCACCAAGGCAACTTCTTGGGCTATCCTGGTTCCAAGTGGCGATTTGTAGAAACCAGTATGTGTTTCACTGGCGGCGGATCTTACGGCGAAGGCACAATCGGATCCGGCGGACAGCTGGTTGGGCTGCCGAATTCCTGGACGACGCACTCGTGCTGCTATGACGGATATATGGAATTGCAAATTGGATGTCCTGACGGATATGGAGGTTGGATATGGCCGAATTGCCCAAATGCGTAAACAACGCACTCAACCAACGACATCAATCAGGCGTAATGACCCATATGCCATTTTTGACAGAAGAAGTATTGTGGTTTTGCCAAGCCGAGCCATCCGGCCGAAACCGCCTATGGAAAATTCACTTTCAATTGCCCGATGGCAGCATCCATCGGTTGGCGACTGGCTTGCCAGCCGATGCCATTGAATGCGCGCCGACATCTTGGCACGATGCCCAAGGATGGCACATTTCTTATGTCGCTGGTGGTATGCAATCCAATCGGCGTTGGTGGCTTTATCGTGCTGATGTAGCCCATCTGACAGATGCGCTGGATCCAATTGCGGTTCTGCCATCAATGGCGGGCTTTCTCTATCGTGACCGCTTAGTCTATGCGGAGAAAGAAAACATCATCCATGTGCGTCAACCGGCGAACAATTTTGATATTGATATGCCTGGCAGCCAAATCAACCGGGTGTCTTATCGGGCGGACGATACAGACGCCTTGCTGATATCTGCCGTCGCAAATTTAGACGACCTTTTTACGCTAGAATACAACCTGCGCACTGGCCAGCAGCATCTGCTGGAATGCGACGGGCAGCCCGCGTATAAATGCACGATTTTGGGCGACCGAATCTTATATGCCAACCGTCACGGCGACGGATTTGAGGACCGCCATATCATGGAAGCTGCAACCGTTGTTCGCCGCCCTACGACGCTAATGCAGCGGGTTCAGTAGCGGGTTTGGTAGCACCCGGAGTCGCCTCGTCCGGACGACCCTCAGTCTCCGCCGGATGGTCCGCAGTCTCCCCCGGGTTTGTCTCCACTACCGCATCAGCCTTTGCCGTTATCAACACCTCCAGCAGGGCTTCGGCTTCCACACGGGTGACGGCGTCGCGGCGCAAATATTTCTGAGCGGCCGCTACCACATTTTGCACGCAACCTTCCAACATTCGCATCCAATCTTGTGCAGTTTGCACTTGCGCCAACGCCGCCTGGTGCTGCTGCTGGAGCGTCGCCAATTTACTCGTCAGCTGTTGCACTTCCTGGCGGGCTTCTTCTAACTGCGTTGAAGTGTTTTTCAATTTGGGCTGGAGTTCGTTGACGAGGCGATTGAGCGCGGATTCGTTGCGATGGGCGTTTTCATACTTCTGACGCCAATCGGAGATTTGTCCGTGCAACGGCTTGATCTCCTCCGTCAGTTTTTTGAAGTCCTTATCAAGACGCTCTCGTTCTTTCACAAGGTCGACCGCCGCCCTGCGCAGTGGCTCCTGGCGCGACCAAACCTCACGGGCAACCCACTCCCAACATTGCGCGGCCAAGGTTGCGATGGGTGGGACGCCATGTGGCACCAGATAGGCGATTTCCATCATAAACGGGTCATTGTAATTCGCCTTGGTTGGCTGCTGATTTGCGTTATTCGGCTGATTTGCTGGTTTCGGCTGATTTGCTGGTTTGGGAGCGCCATTGCCACTCACGATGACGCCTCCTTTGTGGCTGACGTTACGGGTTGCACTGGGTGAAACCGGCGATAGTAGTCAATGACGGCATTGGCCACTTCTTCGATGCCCCCTTGGATGATGTGGGGGCGGCGGTTATTCGCTTTAAGAATGTTCGTGATTTCGATCTGCATGTTCCCTGGCGTCCACCGCTCATTAAGAATCACATGCCAATGGGGGCTAAGCGCCGTAACATGCCGGTCTTTTTCATTGCTGAACCGCAAGTCCAAATGACGAAACTCGACAGAGCCAATGGCGGCGGCAATTCGGTCGCAGACTTGCTGCTGTTGACGATTGATTCCACCGACGCATAGAATCGGTGGCATCTTGGGGGCGACTGGTGTCGGGATTTTCACCGCAGTCGTGACGACCGGCGGATGTTGCGGAACTTCTGCTTTGTGAACTTCCTTCGCTTCCTTCGCTTCTTTCGCGTCCACTTTCCCCGCCAATTTGGAAAAATGTTCGTCGAATTTACGGCCAATGACTTCATATAGCCGTGCGAAATTCTGTTCGTGCAGGATTTTATCAACATCGGGAGGGGGCGGGGGCAAAGGCACCTCGACAATCTTGAGAACCTCTTTGAGGTGAGTATCCAGAAAAGCCTGATAGATGACGAGAAATTGCGCTGCCCGGTCGGGATAATTTGAGAAGTGGACTCCCGACCGCTTGCGGTGGTTCAGCAAGTCAACTTGCGCCGGCCCACGCAAGAGCAAATTGATATCGTCGATCGGTTGGGATCTGCGAATTTCGGCTAAGCGTTGCAGCACCGACACCCACTCCTCCTCAGTCCAACGAATCTTTTGGACGACGCTGGTGTCGGCCAGAGCGGGCGGCAACGAGATGGCAGAATGATTTACGCGACAGGCTTCCTTCTCTTCCAAAGTCATCTTGATGCCGTGCTTCTTACTCACATGTGGGGCAAAACCCGCACGGAACATAGGGGACTTGTCGCAGTGCGGGCATTGATATTTACCATCGAACAATTCACCGACGCCGATAATCGGCTCAGGTTTGAGCAGGTCAGACTCGCTTAACATAGGGCCTCCATTGGACTGGTTCAACAGCGGGTTTCATTTCACTGTTCAGTTATACGCCGGCATCTGCAATTTGTCAAGCCCCTCTTTGCAGGCAGGAAGGGCATGCTGGCGCAATGAAACAAGAGGTGACCGCAACTGCTCCGCGCATGCCAAATCGACTCGCCATTATCGGTGACGTGCAAACCTTGGAAGGCTCCCCGGCCGCCCAGTGGGTGGGGCTGCCTAACAGTGGGGCGTTGGTAGCCGGTTTAGCCGCCGATGCCCGTCGGCCCGCGCTTTGGCTGCATCAATCCGATGGCTGGCTCCGGGAGTTCGACCTCGTCAATCGCACGGCTACCGGCCGCTTCGTCGCTGCCCCCACCACGATCGCCGCCATCCAATTTGACCCGCTAACCGGCGACCTATATGTCCTGGAATCCATGAGTCCGAGCGGGCAAAACTCTGTCGTGGCCCCTGCGCAACCTGAGCCAGAAGGCTATTTGTGGGGCGGGAGACTCGCCGTGTTGCGGGTTGACTCCGCTGCCTTGGAAACCATCGATTTGGGGTCCAACCTGTTGTTCCCCCGCGACATGAAATTTGACGCCGCCCGTCGCGTCCTGTGGATTACCGACACCGCCCATCATCGCCTGTTGCGGTTGCCTTTGTCGACCCTGTTAGTTACGGAAGTCGTGGATGACGCTTTTTTGCTCCCGACCGCTTTGGATATCGACCCGGTCAGCGGGGATGTGTGGGTGCGCGCCGCTGCGACGTCCCCGGTCGATTTGACCGACTGGGGTTGGCGGCGGCGCTGGTCTCTGACCGAAGTCATTATGCGAGTGTCTGCCGACGGCATCGTTGTTGATACCCGCGCCAGCCATTTGCCATTTGGGATGCGGGAATTTACCTCCCATCGCAATTCCGGCACCTTGCTCGTCATGGATTCCGCCTTGGGAGTGCGCCAACTCACGCCGGACAACACTTTGCAGCCCGTCCTCGACACCGCGGGAACCACGCCCACCGGAATCGCCGTGGATCCGGTTTATGGCAGCGTCTTGGCGCAGTTGGACGGGTCTTATATTGGGTTGTCGAATGCGCTCGCCCCTTTGGACGCTTTTGAATCGGTGGATGGCGGGCGACGTGCCTTCACTTGCGATTTCGGGTGCCGCCATGCAGTGTGGCAGTCTCAAAGTGACGGATTCCATATCGTCCGCAAGTTGCTGCGTAATGTTGGCGATACCGAAACCGAAGAAATCAGCCCCTTGGCATTTGCCAACCCCGTCGCGGCCGCCTGCTCCGCTCCCGATCAGTGTGTTTATGTGCTATGCGACAACGGCTATACATTGGTCAAAACCGACCCGTCAATCAGCACCATCTTGGCGACCCAGACGTTTCCAGAGTGGAACTGGAATGAGCTGTTGGGCTGGCACTTGGTGCAAAACTATCGCAACATTGTGCGGGTCGCGTGGCAGGATAACCGCGTCTATGTGGCCAAGCGCGGCGAGATGGCGATCGACTATTTCGACCTGGCTTTGACCAATCCCAATTATGTAGGTGAAAATTCCACTACGATGCCCCTTGGCGAACCGTTGGCTGACTTTTGCATCGACCCCCAAGATCAGCGATATGCTTGGGTGCTCAGCACGACGAATCATCTGGGGCGCGGTTCAATTCCTGGCGGTTCTGGATATGTGCAGATCCCCGGCGATGAAGCGCTGGGAGTGGTCGCCGACAGCGCAACGGGCGGAGCGTGGGTGCATAGCCGCACCAGCGTCCATCGGGTCACCGCCGGGCTGACGCTGGAATTTAGCAACACCACTTTCCAAAACATCGTGGGGACGGCGGCCTTCAGCTACACCTCGGAAGCCGACCCCGCCCCGCAGCCGTTGCCCGCCACCGGCTCAATCCGCTATGATTATTTGCGCCAGAATGTGTGGTGGACGGTTTCCGGTGACTGCCAGCAAACCGCCATGATCAACTTGGCCAGCGACAGCGGACGCACTTTGCCGTTCTATTGCGAAAATGCATCCTCTTCTTCTAGCAGCACTGAAGTCCGGGTGCCAGTGCAGCCTTCGTCCGATTACGATGCTTGGTTTGTCGGCGCCGCGTTCTTGGGCAACACCCGCTATGGCACCGTCGATGTGAGTATCTTCCGGCGTGGGCAGAACTACGAAACCGCCATTTGGTCAGCCATTCCACGGGGCGGACAATTGCAATACACAGCCGGCCCCACCATTCTCAAAGGCGATGGGTCTGCATTATCCGTAGTCACTGTCGGCGCGATGCTGCTCACTCCGATTACCAATGTGCCGCTCATTATTATGTCCGGCGCGATTCCGCTTTTTTCTTACGACATTGAAAGCGGCTATCTGTATATGAGTGCGGGCGCCTTTTTCTACGGGCGCTGGACAGGCACGGAAGACTGGCAAGCCCGGGCGTTGGACGTCGACCTCGACACTGGCAATGCCTATGCGCAAGCCGGAGGCGCAGGTTTGTTGCGAATTGCCCAGGCAGACACTACCAATCGCGGGGTGGTAATGGAATGGACGACCGCGAACGACATTGGACTGCCGCGCGGATTGTTTGTGGAACAAACCACCAATACGCTCTTGCCAATATCTTGGACGACTTACCCTTCGCAATCGGGCGAGGAGACCGTTGAGGTTGATTTCCAAGTGGTTGATAAAGCGGTCTTTGTGCCAGATGACTTCACTCAAGGAGTGCCCATTGCGTCGGGGGACCCGGATCGCGAAGTGATTGGCGGCGAGGATGGCGAATCTTCAACGGACATTGAGGTGGCTGAAGCCATTGATGTTTTAGTGTGGTCTGAGCGAGCGGCCGGTGTGGCAGGGCTGCGGATATCTGATTTGGACAACATCCCCGGTGTCATTTCAGCGCCGACTGATGTGATCCGTTTGCCTAAATTTACCTGGGCCTCCCAAGCGATTGCCCGCCAGCCCTTGGTGTTTATCGGACGCGAAGGTGGCGCTTTGGAGTCTTGGGAGTTGGCGAATCGGACGCTGACGCATGTGAAGACTTTGGAAGGGGAACAATGGGCCAATTCAGCCTCAGTCAATGGCATCGCGGCTACCGCGGGGCATCCGTCCATCTATGCGAGTGCCGGAGCAAACTTTGTCGAATTAGACTTGGACACTTGGGCGGTGACGGGCCTGCAAACGCTCCCCCATTCAGCGGTGGTTGGTCCGTGGGCGTCGGATGGGGTTTGGATGGCGGCTGAATCCGCTGGTGCAGTATGGTATCTGACGGCCGGTGAAATTAGCAGCAGCAGCGAATCCAGTCCGAGCAGCAGCAGCAGCACGACGGGCGTCACGAGTTCGGAATCCTCCAGCGGCGAGAGCAGCAGCAGCACCGAAGTCAGTTTCTCCAGTAGCACTGTCAGCGAAAGCACCTTCGTTTCGTTCTCCAGCAGCAGTAGCAGCTACTCCAGCCTCAGCGAAAGCAGCACCAGCACGATGATTTCAGTCAGCAGCAGCAGCAGTCCGGACGAGTCTACCAGCACCAGTTTTGGCACCAGCGAAAGCACCAGCAGCGGCGGAATCTCTAGCAGCGCCATTTCCGAGACCAGCAGCAGCAGCCCGAATGAACAAATTGCGTTCAATTGGCGCAGTATTGTCAACACCTTCCTCACCTTGGCGGATGGAGCGACTGGAGTGCCACTGGGCGGATTGATGCGGCTGGGGACCTTGGGTTCGAATAGTGAAAGCGACATGTTCGCTATGCAAAACTACCCAGCTATGCTGGACTCAATGTTCACGCCGTGGGCCTCGACCGAGGTCGGGGCCGGCACCGCTGTCGACGGAACCTACTATGTAGATTTGTCCGGACCCAAATATCCATTCAATGGACAACAAATTTACATGTTGGTATTCAACACGGCCCAATCTTGGGATGCCACTCAAGTTGGCTTGTATGCCAACCCCAACTGGATTTTTGAATTGCGAGATCCGCTGGCGAATTACGACCTGGCCGATGCGGGTTTGAACATCGTCATCGGCGATTACAGCGAGGGAACCTGCACGACACCAACCGATATCAATGGCGGCAATGCCGTGCGATTGCACGAGGCGGTTCCATGAAATCTTACGACATCACAAACTACGGGCTGTTCGACACGCCACATAAAGCGGTGTGGTCAGAATACCATCAGGGGCTTTTTGTCCTGGGACGGCACTCTGTCAGCCTGATGATCGATGGCAGCTCGCGTTTGATTCAGGCATCCGACATTCATTCGTTCGTTGACCTATCAGTTTCTGACGACGGGCAAGTCTTGTTGGTTTTAGACCAATCCGCCCGACTTTTAGATCCTGATTTGAACCGCATCATCCGCGAGGTGCATAGCGAGACCATGAGTTTCGTGACTGGAGTTGTCGTTGGTCCTGCCCAATTCCTGGTAGGCGGGATCGACTCGGTCGCGCCCTCTGGGTCCACATCCTCCAGCGAATCCACCGTCTCCTCACCCGGCTATTCCAGCAGCACATGGTTGTCGGGAGTCTCCTCTTCCTCGAGCACCACCTCCAGCAGTTCAGCCTTCACTGTGCGATGGTATCGGTTTTTTGTCGTGGGCGAAGAAACCACCAGCGACACCATTCAGTGCATTGGCCATCTAATCAGCGTTCTCTGGCAACCCGGTTGGGATGACGCCTTGTCCATTTTCAGTAGCGGCGATGTGTTGTCAGTGAATTTGCTTAACGGAGCGAGATCCTCTTCCAGCGAAGAACAGGTGCCAACGGTGAAACTGATGAAGAACATAGGGTCTGGGGTCAGTGCGGCGGCGGCCGGACCAAACTTGACGACCATAGGCGCCGGCGCTACTCAAACCCGAGTGCGCGTCTATGTTGGCAGCCAACCGTGGCAAGCCGATCGTTGGGATAGCGGAGCGGTCGCCACCAACAAGACCGCCATTCTTTACGGCGGCGGAGATAATTTGGAACCCGGACAACCTTACTGGGTTCACATCGCAACCTATCACCCGGAGAGTGGCTGGTCGGCTCCCGCCATCCAGCGCTTTTTGGTTCCAAAGGAATAATAAGAAGACAGACCAGGAGACCATATTATGCCAAACCTCATCATTCGTGAATATAACCCCGCCAACGGCGCCTTCATCGGCAATGTTTCGGCGATCTCACTCGGGCGCATTGCGGCTGGCAGCCACAGCCCGGTGCGTGTGTTTGATATCGCCTTCACTGGCGTCACTTCGGTCAGCAACCTTAAAATCGGGCTGCTGACCAGCGGCAACATGACGGTCAATGATGGGGCGGTCGATATTGCGGTCGACGGCAGCTCTTCAAATGGCCATTTTGGCATTATGCACAGCGACACTTTCAAACGGGAATATGCCCAAAGAGAGGTGGGCTGGCGTCATTTTGCCGCCGCCAATACTGATGGAAGTGTCACCAGCGACGCTAACATTGAAGTTGGCACCCGGGATGCCACGACCTCGCAGTTCATCTATTTGGATGTGGAAGCGGCTGGGAACACCACCGGATTAGGAACCGCGCTCTACAAAGTGTTCTTCGATTTCGTGTAAGCCAATGCGGCCAATGCGGCATCAATTATGGCGACTTACGGACCAGAGTTAATTCCAGCCTGCGACAGTTGGGGGCTGACCGGCCCCATCACTTGCGGCGGCGGCTTTGGTGGCCGGCAATTTAACGCCTCCCGCGGAGTGGCGGAAGCCAACGTCATCGCCACGGGATTAACCCCGAACGCCGTCTATCGCATCGCTTTTGACACTTATCCCAGCAATAGCGGCTTTGTCGGCGGATGGACCTTGTCGGTGGCTGGTAATCTGCTTCTTAATGTTTCTGGAAATATAGGTAGTTGGTCAGCCCATTTCACCATGGGGGCCTCCACCACCGTCGCCCTCGCAGTCGTTCATAGCACTAACTTTTATATCACCGACACTTTGTATAATTTTTCTCTTCAAGAGGAAATCGAATCCAGCTCCTCCACCAGCAGCACCGCCGCGTCGTTCACCAGCAGCAGCACCAAGCGCAGCGTCAGCAGCAGCAATAGCAGCAGCACCGCTGCCAGCGGCGTCACCTCCAGCAGCACCAAAGTCAGCGTCAGTAGCACTCTCGCGAGTGTCAGTTCCAGCAGCACCAAAGTCAGCGTCAGCAGCAGCATTTCCAGTAGCACCTTGGCTTCTGTTAGTTCCAGCAGCACCAAAGTCAGCGTCAGTAGTAGCACGAAAGTCAGCGTCAGCAGCAGCAGCAGCGGCAGCCAAAGCTCAACCGCCCAAAGCCTCAGCAGCAGCACCACTCTTTACAACACCTCCTCCTCCTCGGAATCGTCCATTTTCCGCCGCAGCCGCAACACCGATTGCCTAACTTATCTGTCGCTTTGTCGCAGCAACGCGGATCTGCATAACCCAGCGCGGGGCGCAAATATTCTGATGCATGCGCAAGGCTTTTTCGACGAAGTGGAGTTGCCGTATCCCACCGGGGCGCCCGTGTTGGAATTGGGTGGTTTACGCAAGACCATCGCCAATAGTGGGGCAGTCACCTGTGATGATGCCGCGCAACTCTTTTCAATATCCTCGGGTGGAATGGCGATGTGGGTCAATCTGCCTTACGCCATCACCGACGGCATCTATGAGCCGTTGGATGGCGCGATCGATTTGGCGTTGCCAGACTACATTCTTTGGGCGGTGAATTTGGGTGAAGCCTACATCACTATTCCCGGTTTTTATGCGGCATTGACGCCAGTAGGCATCGAATTCACGATTTGGTCTTCCGCGGGGCGCTACTCGGTTCTCAACACCGCGGCCAATATCCCCGCCAATCAAGATTTTCTCTTGGAGTTCTCTTGGTCTGCGGAGCCGGAGGCCATCCGAAATGGTGTCATCGGATTAGGCGTGAATGGGGAAATGACCCAATCCGAGGTAGTGATCGATGCCCGCCACTCGCTGGCGGGTGCCAATTTTTGGGTGCTGGACACCCCGGCGGGATTGGCGGGTCTTAATGGCGTCTTGCGTCGGCTCGAAACATATTCTTGTGTTCCAGTCTGGTTGCGCGGCGAATTGGAGATGAGCAGCAGCAGCACCTCGTTCAGCAGCAGCAGCACCGAAGTCAGCGAAACCAGCAGCTCCTCGACCAGCAGCACCAAGGTGTCGGAGAGCAGTAGCTCGACCAGCAGCACCAAGGTGTCAAAGACCAGCAGCAGCAGCACCGCGGTCAGCGAATCCAGCAGCGGTAGCACCAGCACAGCGGCGTCGGTGAGCAGCAGCAGCACGAGCAGCACCGCCGTCAGCGTCAGCAGCAGTAGCACCGAGGTGTCCATTAGCAGCAGTAGCACGAGCAGCACCGCGGTCTCGCTGAGCAGCAGCAGCAGCACCGCGCAGTCGGTCAGCAGTAGTTCAACCAGCAGCACCGCTGTCTCAGTCAGTAGTAGTAGCAGCACCTTTATCTCGGTTAGTAGTAGCAGCACCAAGGTCTCTGTTAGCAGCAGTAGCACTTTCATCTCCGTCAGCAGCAGTAGCACCTTCATTTCGATTAGCAGCAGCAGTTCGACATCCACCAGCAGCACGGCGGCGTCAGTGAGCAGCAGCAGCACTTCCTATAGCGGCAGCACCAGCAGCACCAAGGTATCGGGCAGCAGCAGCAGCACTAGCAGCCTAAGTAGCCCGAGCAGCAAGAGCAGCAGCAGCACGGCGCAATCGGTCAGCAGTAGCAGCACCAAGCAATCGGTCAGTAGCAGTTCGACCAGCAGCACGGCGCAATCAGTCAGCAGCAGTTCCAGCACGAGCAGCACGCGGCTCAGCCTGACCAGCAGCAGCAGCACCAAAGTCAGCGTTAGCAGCACCGCAATCAGTGTCAGCAGCAGCAGTAGCAGCAGCACAACTTCTAACGTGTTCCAATGGACTCTGCTGCCATTGGCATCTTACTGGTCGTTTAATGGGACCTCGGCAGACTCGGTAGGAACCAACCACCTTAGCAGTCCTTCTGGCTATACCGCCGGCCAGCATGGAGACGCAATGCAAAATGGCAGATCATACTGCGTGCCAAACAGCGCATTGAATGCGACCAGCAGTCTTGTGGTGAGCGCATGGTGCTATCTGAATTTTCCAGCGGATTGGTGTTACGGCGCTTTTTGTGCAAGTCAACCAGTATATGCTTGGCCGGGTTGGCAGCCAATCTTCCATTTGGCTTGGATAGACGGCCAATTTATGATTGGACATTACAATATGTTCAATACCGGACTCTACCTCCATGCGCCAACGAATTCGAGCAATGGTTGGCATCATCTGATGGGGGCGGTCAGCCAAGGACAATTGGAACTTTATGTGGATGGAGTGCTGGTTGCCAGTCGTGCCGCCGAGGCGCTTAGCGGCGCCAGCTATGTGTCGGTTGGAAACGCAATGCCGCCGATTGCCAGTTCGTGGGCGGACTCTGGGTCCGGGATTGTAGATGAAGTGGCTGTTTGGGTTGACCAAAGCCTCACTTACTCGATGCGTCGCAAGATGGCGCGCCAACTCTACAATTCCGGCACCGGCAAATTCTACAGTGGAGGCACATGGTCATAACTCACGCTTCCGCCATCTTCCCTGTTGACTTCTTGATCACCGATGGACCGGCGATCACCATCGAAGTCGAATTCATGCTGGTCGCCAAACAGCGGATCTACTTGAATCGTGTCACCCCCGACAGCGGCCGTCCCGTTGAAATCGCTCGAGTGCCCCAGCCACCCGACGGCTTAACCCCATCCTTTATCGAGGTGCGCCAGCCATGAGCAGCAGCACCAGCAGCTTGGACAACATGGTCGTCAATGGGGCTTTCACTCTGAACGCCAATGGCTGGAATCTGACCGGCGGCATGATTTGGGCGGCGGGTGCCTTGAGCGCGCCAGCCGGCGGCACCGTCCGGTCCGCCAGCCAGACCATCACCATGCTGCCCGGGCAATCCTATGTCGTCAGTTTCGATTTTGCCGCCACCTCTGGCACCCCGTCCTCCATGGTGCAGCTCGGCGACGCCGTTCATAGTTTCGGCACCGCAACTGGCCGTTTACCCGTCACGCTTTCGCCACTGGCCAGCGGCCCACTGCGCATCTTGATTACTACGACTCTGGGCGGGGCGACAGTGGACAATGTCGTTGTCACGGAGATCCCCAACACCTCCTCGTCTAGCCTTAGTAGCAGCCGCAGCTCCTCCAGTAGCACAGTCAAGCGGACTTCGGGATCTTCTAGCACGGCTGTTTTGGAATCGTCCTCGAGCAAATCCAAGTCTTCCTCCTCCACCTCTTCGCGCAGCAGCATCTCGACTAGCACTTCCAGCACTTTAGCCAGCGTGAGTTCCAATAGCAGTTCCAGATCTAGCAGCACGAAACTATCTGAGAGCAGTGGGTCCAGTAGCACCAATGTCTCCGTCAGCAGCAGCAGCGTCTCCACAAGCAGCACAAGAATCTCGGTCAGCAGCAGCTTCAGCCGATTCAGCAGCAGCAGTCCGACGTCATCCAGCAGCCCATCGTCCCCCAGCAGTCGCGGCTTCAGCAGTTCTACTCCTAGCAGCGAATCCATTAGTTCCTCATCCAGCACGATCTCCAGCAGCACCCTCTCCAGCTTAAGCAGCCGTTCCTCACGGTCGCGCAGTTCCTTCAGCAGTTTCAGCAGCAGTAGCTACTCCAGCAGCAGCACCGCCGTTAGCCGCAGTAGTTCCTCTTCTAGCCGATCCACCAGCAGCACCGCTCGCAGTGTTAGTAGTTCATCCAGCCGCTCATCCAGCAGCCACACCAGCAGCAGCAGCCACTACCATGTTTGGGGCTACCTGCCCGTGCGCTGGGAATGCTACCTTGACCCGTCCGTCACCGCCTTTGCCTCAAACACTTCGACTTTTTACGCTGGGCTGGCGACCGGCGGGAAAGTTTTGAGTTCGGCTGACGGCTCTGGCTGGCGAGACTACCTTGCCGTGAACGACGACCAAGTCAGATCCTTAACGGTCTGGTCAGGCAATTTGTTTATTGGCACATCGCCCAACGGACAAATTTGGGTTAAGAACCTATCCACCGGCACCTTGGCTTTGAGTTTGGAAACATTCGACGAAAGCGTAACGGGATTCGCAGAATATGATGGCTATCTTTATGCCGGCACTGCCCCGATGGGCTACTTGTATCGCTTTGACGGAGCGAATTGGGTGCAAGACTTCCAAACCGGCAATGGCGGCGTTAGCGTATTGGTTACGGATGGGGCGGCACTTTACGTCTTCCTGCGCAACGCCGCCACTGGATTGGTATTTGACGGCGCGTGGCGCGCTTTGCCGATCGCGATCCCCGCGCCGCCCGCTGAATTGACTTTGGGCTACCTTGACGAGTCCGCCCCAGGCATACCTGTGGAATCGGCATCTTTGAGTTCCAGTTACAGCAGCAGCAGTAGCAGCGTGCTAAAAGCCGCTGGCGCCAGCATCAAATCCGGCGACCAAACGCCGACCTTGGCGTCTTTCCGACGAGTCATTACTGAGCCGACCACCGCCAGCCACTTGTTTATTCGCCGGGACACCTTGGGAGCGCCAGCCACGGCAGTCGCCGCCGGACTATTGACTGAGGAAGACCGTCTAACCGTGCGCCCCTTGCAACCCGATGAGATGGTTTTGGCCGCCGTCTATGACGGCACCAATATTCTAATTGGCACTGGGAACGGGCGCTTATTGTCTTACTCGAAGAATGACAAGTCTTTAACCCAAC